>Ga0214545_1001746_pt1 | contig 41276 bp, 18 predicted proteins | sample CNSS4metaG_FD_160064 | JGI IMG/M metagenome (GOLD analysis project Ga0214545, IMG submission 160064) | Root nodule microbial communities from cowpea collected in UCLA plant growth center, Los Angeles, California, USA - CNSS4 | ecosystem: Host-associated > Plants > Roots > Nodule | place: USA... | reverse complement strand
CATGATAGTATTTAAATTATTTATATTGTTTGACACATTTTTGCTTCAATGTTAACTTAAATACTATCATGAAATGCGCTCGAAACGTCAGATAAACTTAACAAAATTTGGTTAAAAGGACTAAATTGGTCAAAAGTTTTGATGAGGGACTAATTCCAAATTTCGCTGAAACTTGAGGGACCAAAAACATATTTAACCCATATACATAAAAAAAGGTTAAAAAAAAGCAGGTCAAAAGCCAATTTCCATATACTTTTAATAATTTTTTCAAAATTAGATTAATAGTAAAACACACAAAATACAACAAAATAGATGTAGCAAATTTAACAAGAAAATGATAATTAGTAAAACAAAACAACAATAAACTAGATTATGAATCAATTAAAACATTCATGCATTGTGGTGATGGAGATCCCAAAACAGTAATGATTTCAATTTTAATAGTATAATGAAAACATAAAACACCTATTTGATGTCACACCGAGACTTACACAATAAGGAAAAAATATCTACTATCATGAAATATCCATAATTATTAATTTTAAAACTTAATTATGTTATAAGTCCCTATTAAAATTTGAGAATTTTTAATGGGGTTACTAAATTTTATGATTCATTGAATTTTAAAAATTTCAAAACTTTTTTAAGTATTTGCAATTAAATGTTTCTATTAACGTGGTAAGTATATTGGAGGGTTTCCTCCTACGGCTGCTTAATATTTAGAGACCCTAATGATGTAATATTTCTCAAATGGTAATTGTATTTCGACGAAAATTATTTTAAAATATAATTAAAATTATAAAATATAAATGTCACAATAAAATTAAAAATTAAAAATTAAATATACATAATAAAAAATTATATAATTATAAAACTATAAAATTATGAAAATATGAAATTGTTGAAATTATAAAATTATAAATTTTTAAATTTTTAAATTTTATTTTTTGTAATTTTACATTTCATAATTTTATAGTTATATATTTAATATTTTTATAAAATGTAATTTAATTTTTATTTTAAAGTTTAACATTTTATAATTTTAATTAAATTTAAGAATGATTATCGTTAAATACAATAAATATTTGAAAAAGATTTCTTCGTCATAGACTATGGACTATTATAACAGAATATTATGTGATGATAATTAAGAAGAATGATAATAAAAGATAACTATCAAGTTACAAAGTTAATATAAACATTTAATTGAAGGACTCAACTGAAAATTTTGAGATACTAAAGACTTAATACGATCTCCAAAATGTTCACAAACCCGCTGCCCAACATAAAAAAAATTGAAAGGAAAAAAAATATATCGTGAGGTAGAAAGAAGTTCAAAGTCATAATTTATATAATTTTATGTTAAACTAATATGAGTGGAACCTTAAACTGCACATTTAGGTCAAACTAACATTTAATCAAAAAAAATGTTAAGTTTTATGTCAGATCCCAAACAATGTAACATAAACAAAATTAACTTATTTACAAATATATCATCATCTATCTTTTATCGATATTTTTCGAATATCAAAGAAAACACTGATGTGAAAAAATAATTTTACGATACACGTCTCTTTAAAGTTTTACACACATTTGGAAAAGATAAAAAGTTTAAATCACTTGATTCATCTTTATTTTTCAGAGAAATCTCAAACCGATATCTTTTTTATTATTTATCTCAAATTGGTCTATGTTTTATAAAATTTATTACATTCAAATCATTTTTGCTAGTAGCACACTAATATCATTGATGTGTCACATAGGGATAGCAACGGGTCGGGTCGGACACGGATAGTGTTTACCTGTAACCCGATCCGCAATAAAAAATTCACCCGTTTATCTGTCAGGTATCCGCTTAAAAAATATCTGTGGATATTTTTAAAACCCGTGGGTACCCGTGGATACCCGATACTCACAAATATTTTAAAATTTTATATTTTATAGATTATTTAATATAAAATTATAAAATAAAATAAAATAAAATAATAATTATAATTAAATTTCACATAATAAAATATATACTGCTAATTTTAATTTTAATTAAATTTAACTTAATAAAATATAATTAAATTTTTATTTTAATTTTTTGCGGGTAATGGGTATCCGCGGGTACGGATAGTATGATATCCGTACCAACCCGTTTATAAGTGGGTATTAAAATACCCGCTACATACGGCTAATAAATACCCGCGGGTATTAACTATCCGTCGCGGATTTTATCCGCGGATATCCGTGGGCACGAGTATTGTTGCCATCCCTAGTGTTACATGTCAGGTCATACTTTTTTTTTCAAAAATTATAAAATTTTGTCACGTGTCAAACTGATGTTGTGCCACGTGACAACAACAATGTGATGTGACACTGACAATACTACATGTCATTGTTGAATATGAAAAATCTGAATTTAGTCCCTTTGTTATTTTGTCCTAATTTCATATCTTTTTTTTATACTATAGTAGTTTCATCCCTATCTAGATTAAGACAATATTTATTTTTATATTAATGTTCCAATGATATTTTTAATAGGATTAAGCTTGTTTAAAATTATATTTTACATTGAAACTCAATTTATTATTTTTTTCAAATATTTATATAACAATAGTTTGTGGTCAAATAATATTTGAGTCAATTTAAAAATACTTGAAATGTAAAATTTTAAAATAGTTTTATAACAATTAAAGATGTTTTAAATTGTTAAATAACTTTTTTAAAACAGTTTAATAACAAATTTAAAATAATTTTATAATAACTTAAAATGTTATAAATTGTTAAATAAAATTTAAAATAAATATATTTATCTTAAATTGCTATAAAACTGTTTTAAAATTATATATTTGAGTTTATAAAATTGTTATTTTTAAACTAATTATAACTTTGAAAATTATAAATATATGAATATTTAAAATTAAACTTAAATAAAGTTAAGTGCAGAATTTAAATTTAAATAAATTTAATTTGACTACAAATATTAATTATAATTAAATTTTATTTCAATTTAAAAGGAATTAAATTTTTATTGTTTAAAAAAAAATTGGGACTAAATTGAAACAAAATAAAAAATATAGGAATTAAATTGAAATTTTTCACAGTAACAATGACGTGTGATATCGTCATTGTCACAACACGCTGTCTTTGTCACTTGACAGAACCTTAATCTAACATGTGATGATTCTTTTTTTTCAAAAACAAAAAATTACGAGTCCACATGCAACACATTAACCAACTCTGTTAGTTCATTATTAACGAAAATGACCTAATTATAACTTATTTTTCAAAAAAAAGACCAAATTGAGATAAATAAAGAAATGTTTTAAAATTTATTTATAAGAATAGGACCAATAAAATAATCTAACCAAACTAAAAATATATTATAAAGCAACTAATTTCAAAAAATTAGGACAACAATATAATATATACAACTTTTTTAAATACATAGGTCAATACTTTTTAGAGTATGTAAAACTTTTTCAAAATATATGACAATACTTTGTTCCAAGAGGATGTTATGTGTGTTAGTTTTCTTGTTGTAAGTTTTATTTTGCGTGTAGTGTTAAAACTTCTTAAAATATATTTATTTATATTTTAAAGTGAAAAGTAAAAGTAATATGAGGTTAAATCTGAACTTATTCAAATAAAATCAAACTGTTAAATGTTTTTTTTTTTGTTCGGAAACCTCCGTATTCTATGTAAATACATGTCTACGAAGGCAATACCTTGTACTTTACTTTTAAAGCAGAGAAAAACGCTCTGAAGGCCTACAACATGTTGGTGCATTGTACAGAGTCCATTTTTTGGGTAGACACTGTTATGCAAAAAGTTTGTTTTAGTTTAAGATGATTTAATAAAAGATTCCTAATATGTTTAATTAGGTACATTCTACAAAGTCCCTTACTTGCAGGAATTTAGTTCCAAAACCCACGTCTAAATAAATTATAATTTTTTTAAAGTTTAAATTCAAATGTTTGATATAATTGTTTTATTCGATTACCATATGGAAAATAAAGTGGACAAATATTGAAAAAAAAAATGGAAGAACCAAATAAACAACATGTGAGATCAAATTATTATTAATCAAAAAATTATTAAATAGACTATATGAAAAAATTATGTGTTATTTTTATTAATGTTTAATTAACCATCTACTTTATTTATATTAAAAAGAGATGACAATTGAAATTGTAATAACAAATTTGTTACTATAATAACCCTTTGTTTTATTTAAGGTTATTTTAGTCTTACCTCTATGAATTGAAATCTGAAAACGAGCAAACACTATTTCACTTTTGAATATTATGATGTTTACGTGTTTGACAAATATAGCCATAGGAAAAAAAAGTGTTTTGAAAGCAAAATTCTGAAGACAAAATATCATGAAAAATATTGAAAGTGATTTGTAAACAAAATACAACCTTAAATAACAAATTATGGTTCAGACTAAAATAGGGAATATTTGTTTTTTTAGTTTTTAGATTTCATATTAGTAAAACTAATATAATCTTCAATAACACATATGTTAATATATACAAATTTTGTTATTACACTTTAATCGACATATCTTCCTACATTAATAAAATAGATATTCATAAGAAAAATAGAGAAGATAGAAAGATTTCCATCACCTTTTACTTATATCCATATTATTAAATACATAAATAAATGTCGTAAAAAGTTTTTTGTTTTGTTTTTTTTTTAATTTTACAATAATTCTCCAACTACATACACAAAACACAATACTATACTACAAAAATGTCAACCGGTCAAACTGCTGAATTGTAGTTGCAATTGCTACCAACACCACTTTTCATGTTCTAAAGGTATAACCCTCGTGAAACAACTTTTTATTTATCAACGTGTCTTCTACTTTTCTTATATTTTCTTATAAATAATATATATAATTTTAATTAAAATTCGGATAAGTTTTTATTTATTTATTTATTTTTAATTTCATCTCATTGTAGTACACACCTGGAAGCAGTATATGAAAGATAATTTTTTTGTCGTATTTCATATGGAAACTAGCCAGGTGGCGTGTATACCGTTAGAGGCATTGGGCGTCACGGTCACCGCGAGGTGATATGGCCGAAAACCCATACCGACAACTTCCCATGCACGCCACGTGTACAGTTAATATATTTTATTGGTATTTAATTCCGTAATTAACTTAATCTTTTGGATGCTTTGCTTTCTGCATCGTCTCTGGAAGTTCAATTGCTTGGCCTATGGTCTTGGACCGTTTCGTTGACCTGCCCCACCTCTGCTATAAGGACAAAAAAACGCAACCGTTTCATCTTCATTTCTTCACAATTTTGTTGGGGCTAGCTCAGTAGTAGTAGGAATGGTGAAGTAAAGAGAGGAATCGCGATCTGGGATAGGGTGTAGCTGAAAGAATAAGGATCGAGTTGAGATGGGTTTCTTTAGTGCCATTTTGGGGTTTTTCGGATTCGGGGTTGGGATTTCCATTGGCCTTGTGGCTGGCTATTTTCTCTTCATCTACTTTCAACCCACTAATGTTGAGGTAAGTGTGCGTGTAGCACCGTACACTGTGATTCTTTGAGCATTGTCCTCGTGATTCGCTTTGATAATTGTTATTGTGCCTTGAACAGGATCCTGAAATCAAACCAATGGTGGAGCAAGAGCAGGAGACTTTGCAGAAGATGTTTCCGGAGATTCCTGTTTGGATAAAAAGTCCGGATTTCGATCGGGTAACCGAACTACTCTATTGCTTCGTTTTGTTTCTTTTTCTGGCTTTAGGATTTGGCCGTTGAACTAACCCGATTCGCCGTTTTTTTTTTTCTCAAGCTTGACTGGCTCAACAAGTTTTTAGAGTATATGTGGCCGTATCTTGATAAGGTTTGTAGTTTTTACTTGCTTTACCTTGGCTTTTGGTTGCTCTTGTTTCTTCGCCTGTTTGAATGTAGAGATGTTTTTGATTATTTTTTTAGGCAATTTGCAAGACTGCCAAGAACATTGCAAAACCCATAATTGCTGAGCAGATTCCTAAATATAAAATTGATTCTGTTGAGTTTGAAACACTCACGCTGGGTTCACTGCCGCCAACTTTTCAAGGTTAGTAGATCTGGACACGATGCATTCTTAGGGTTTTGACAATGTTTTGTTAACTGCGTCAGCTAATTAGGGTTTTGACTGTGTTTTTGTGAACTGCGTCAGCTAATTCATCGAGTTTTGTTTTTTGGTATAACTAGGAGGTATACCCCCGGTCGGTCCAGTTTTTTTTTTTGATAAAATGGTACCAAAATCAGACTCAGTTGCGACTTTATGCCCGAATCGAGAGTTCAATCCCAGACCTTGGTTAAGGAACCCAAATAAACAACCTGTGCGGACAATTTTTGGTTTCGTGGAGTTACTATTCAATTGTTTACAAAGGGATAATTTAGGAAGAGGATTTCCTGATGACTGAGAGAGAAGTAGTTTTGAATATTAACCTTCAATTATATTTTTAACTTTACGAAGTTAATCTGTTGTAAGAGGAAAAAATGGCCGTTAGATAATAGATTATGATGAGTGAACCCTTGATTGTGTGAAATGTTGTGACTGCACCTTGTATAGGTCCATAAATATGGCTATTTTTAGATATTGGTAGTTTAGCAAAGATAATGTTTTTTTGGGACACGAAAGACATTATCAGAAAAAGTTCATTTGATAGAGAAAGAGTAACCGGCATTTAGACACAATTTTCTCGTTTGCCACTGTATACACAACTCCAACGTCATGGGTTTTGTTGGTCCAAAATAAAAATTTATCGATTAAATTCAAGGTTTGAAATTGAGGTTGTGCTTCAAGGTTTCATAATTATGAGTCGGTTGTTAAATTCTTAAAGATGGCTCTTTTGTGTCTTCTTCTTTGCATTAAAGGGTTGTTTGGCCTGTTTCTCTGCTATTCTATGCCATAACTGATTGTCTCTTGTTAACTTTCTTTTATGTCATATTTATATTCCTAATACTTTTGTTGAATGCACGTTGATAGGAATGAAAGTTTATGTGACTGATGAGAAGGAGTTAATTATGGAGCCTTCTGTAAAGTGGGCCGGAAATCCTAATGTTACTGTTTCTGTTAAGGCATTTGGGTTGAAAGCAACTGTGCAGGTAATTTGTTGTGTTTGAGTGAGTTAGTAGAAAGGGCGTAGGTGCTTTTTTCCCCTTCTTACTGAGATCTCTTATTTTTATCAGGTTGTAGATTTGCAAGCTTTCCTATTGCCTCGCATTACTTTGAAGCCTTTGGTTCCTAGTTTTCCTTGCTTTGCCAACATATATGTCTCCCTCATGGAAAAGGTTGGTGATTGTTGTATTACTGATCCACTTTGCACAAGTATAATTCGTGGTCATCTATTCAAAATGCTTTAATTCAGGATATATTTCTGTCTTATTTTATTGCTTGTATTGCACAATGTTTGATTGTTGAATTGCTTTTTTGCCCGTTTTGAAAGTTTTTAAAGAATGTTATTTACAAGAGCTATAATTGTTTTTACGTCTAGAATACACATGTATTAAGGATCACTATCTTCTAGAAATCACGATCACAACTACCTTATATTGTAAACCTAAATGTGGTAACCTTTGCGTTTGTGATGTTTAGAATAAAAAGCTAATCACAGTCATGATATTTATGCATCTTACTACTGAAAGGTGACTTTCAATATATTTTGAAATTATAGGACAATTAGGGCTTGTGCCGTGAACATGATGTGATAGGATAAGGGAATATGATATAATAGGATAAGAGAATATGCTATTATAACAACAAGATAAAGAATAATTATATTTAGTACGCAGTGCACACAATAATATACATGTTGAAATGACACTTTTTCATTAAAATTGTATATAATTTTCTAAAAATCGATTTTCAATTTAAATTTCTAACATTATGAAAATTACAAAGAATAATTTTAACTAAATTATATTTTATTTATAGAACTATATTTGTAAAATAAATAACTATAAGATTTTGAAATTATTATTAGCATCTTTAAAATTATTTAAAAAGGCATTTTTTAATTTTAATATTCTGATAAATAATATAATTTAAATTTATGTGTCACAATAATGACTCATAAATACATATAAGATAATATGTCAAATAAAAAATTATGATATATATATATATATTAATATTAATATTAATATTAATATTAATATTAACAAAATTATACAGAGTTTTTTATTTTATTTATAGTTACTTTTTCTTAAAATTATATAGATAAATAGATAGATGGATGGATAGATATGGATATAGTTTAGCAACTTGTTTGAAGTTCCATATTGACTAGAAATAAGGCCAATTTAGAGTATGTATATATGTGAGTGCAAATCTCACCTTACAAGTTGGTTTTTGTGTGGTTGACTTAGACTTAAAGTCCACTTCTTAACACAACTTTAAATTTAAATATAATATAATAATTGTGACTGTGTTCTTTTTCTTTTAGGGTGGGCTTCCTCCATATGCAAATGATCTGTGGTTGTATGTCTGGAGTTGTTATTGCCATCTTATCATAACCTAGATGATGTTGAAATCCCAACATTTTTTCTTCCTTATAGATAATTGACTGTTATTTGATTTTGTTTTCTTCCTTCCCAAGATTGGTATATCAAGTGGTGATTATTTTATATATGGTACGTACTTATCTTCTCTTTGTTTCTATTGTACATTTTCTTGTAGCCACATGTTGACTTTGGGCTAAAGCTCATAGGGGCTGATCTTATGTCTATTCCAGGCGTCTATAGGATCGTTCAGGTATAAGATGCCACTGTTTTTATTTGTTTGTTTGCATGGTAGACTTGCACTCATTTGTTTTCCACCCTTTAAGCCAGAGTGGCTGCTGCCTGCATGGTAGACAATGTCACCTCTGGTACATTTTATTCTGGAACGAGTGATATTATCAACCTAGACCATTGATTTGTGTTTGCACAAAGCATCTTGCTTGCTGAATGAAGGGAGAATTATCAGGGATTGCATCAAGCTGGTTTGGTGTTTGCTTATGATAGATAGACATTTGATTGCTTGAGGAAATTAGAACTTGTGCGTTAGTAATTGAACTGTCTTGTATAACTTGGATGTACATGAAGAAATACGATAGGTAGTGTAGATGTCTTAAATTGAATGGCTTGTGGACTTATTTGGTGTTATCTTACAGTTCATAGAGGGTATAATCAAGTCTTGTTGGTTAAAGTGGTTCAATGGTGTGCTGTTATTATTTTTTATTGAAGTCAGTTTGTAGTTTGGGTATTTGTGATTTATTCTTTAGTAGCATCCTATTTTTGTTATTTTACTAAGCTTGTTTTTGTTTATTGAAGTTTCAGTGCTTTTAAACTAATTTAAAGAGTTTTCTTTTCAGGATATCATCAAAGATCAGGTTGCAAACATGTATTTATGGCCCAAAACCTTGGAAGTTCCAGTTTTAGATATGTCAAAGTATGCTTCTTCATTTATATAAATATTTGTTGAAAATATATATTTATATTGCGTTAACCCCTTTCTGTTTTTTCTTGGAATGTTATTGGGAAATCATAGAGCCTTGAAGAGGCCTGTTGGAATTTTACATGTAAAGGTTCTTCATGCAATGAAGCTAAAGAAAAAAGATCTTCTTGGTGCATCTGACCCCTATGTAAAGCTAAAGCTTACTGATGATAAATTGCCATCGAAAAAGACTACTGTGAAGCACAAGAACTTAAATCCTGAATGGAATGAAGAATTCAATTTGATAGTTAAAGATCCTGACTCCCAGGTTTTAGAGATTAATGTTTATGACTGGGAGCAGGTAAACCTCTTGAACTTTTGAGTGTTTTTTCTTGTTTCTTCTTATGATATGTCAACTGAAATTTGGTTTCGTATCTTGTTTAGGTTGGGAAGCATGATAAGATGGGTATGAATACAATATCTTTAAAAGAAGTTTCCCCTGAAGAGCCTAAACGTTTTACTCTTGACCTCCTAAAAAACATGGATCCCAGTGATGTCCAAAATGAGAAGTCACGTGGGCAGATTGTTTTAGAACTGACATATAAACCCTTCAAGGAGGAGGATTTGGCCAAGGGTTTTGAAGAGACGCAGACTGTGCCAAAAGCTCCTGAAGGTACTCCGGCAGGTGGAGGTTTGCTTGTTGTTATAGTCCATGAAGCTCAAGATGTCGAAGGGAAGTATCACACTAATCCACATGTACGACTTATATTCAGAGGGGAAGAGAAAAAAACAAAGGTAGGGAATCCTAAGAACTGCGTGCATTTTTTATTTTATTTCTTCATTATCTGTAGTAGATAAACTAGGTGGGCTTCCTAAATTTTGCCATGGAAGATAGGAAAAACATCTTTACAAGCTTAGGTTTTAATATGCCTTAATGAATTTTCAGACTTCTTTACATTCAACTAATCCCTGTAGGCAGTAGCTAATAGACCCTAATTGGGAGGGGTGGGTACAAAGTACAATTTGGCAAATTTATTATGGAATGTAATATAGTGTTAGAGATTTTAATCAGCATATTGTAATTTTATCATTCTACCCACTATATGGTATTGGCTTGTTACTTTAATAGGCTGTTAAAACAACTTCTGTATAATGACATGATTGATTTGATCCAATGGATTATTCACGTCTTTAGTCAAGCACCTAATTAATTAACTTTGTATTACTATACCAAACGTAGAGTAGACCGAGAAGATGGTAGCTTGTGCATTAATTTGGATTGATATTGTTTTTTTTATGAAATGCTAATGATACTGTGGTTACAATCACAGCGCATTAAAAAGAATAGAGATCCAAGGTGGGAAGATGAGTTCCATTTTATGGTGGATGAGCCTCCCACCAATGATAGATTACACGTGGAGGTCCTCAGCACTTCATCACGAAACCTTCTCCACCAAAAGGTACATAATCACAGCAAGTCTTATGCTCCAAATATGTAATGCATTATTCTTAATATGATGGTATGCCGCGGAAAAGGTACATGAACATGATCATAGCAAGTAGAAACTAAACCGGCTAGACTAGGAAGCTTCAAATTGTTGAAGGAGGTTGGAAGTACTCGGGAAATCTACACACATTTAATGATTTCAAATCCAAATATAAAACGTGTAGGATAAACAACTGCCTTTAGCTTTGGGTGATGTTGTTAACAAACACACAATTCTATAGTATAAGTGAAGAAAAGAACTCAGCACCAAGGTGCTACTGTTTTATTGAAAGAATGAAATCAAGAAAACAGAGAACAATGGCTGCCATGAGCACACTGTCATCTCAGCCCAAAAAGCCTGTCCCAACAATCCTCACCCCTTCTCTCCTCACCTTCCTCCCCCTATATCCTTCCGCCCTTCTGACAGAAAAGAATATCTAAGATTCCCTATTCTCTCTCCTCTTGCCATCTCTGCTAAACAGTTAGCACTTTCCCCTTCAGATTTTGCTTGTGGACCCCAATTAATGGTTTTCCATTTTTTTCTTTCATGCACCCTCTTAACCTTCTCTTTTTGTCTCTCATCTTCTTGGGCCTGGGCTTGATTCGTATCAGATGTCATGTTTAATCTACCTGCATCTGCTTCCTTCCAATGAAAACATTTTACCGTGACATGCTCACAGTTAAAATCTATTCTAATGGAAGCTTTATGAGTTTATATATTTATGAAGTTGCTTGGTTTTATTGGAAGAGAAGAAAGTAAATCACATGTCTCTAAAGTTCGAGTTCGAGTTCGAGGGAGGTTTATATAACAGTCAAAATGTACGTTGGGAATGACTGTAATCTTGTTTGTAGAATTGAATGTTGTGAAATTGTCTTCTGTAGTTCATATAGGAACATTGTTTTGAATTTTTGGGAGATAGGAAGGTAGAGAGGATCTTTTCTATGTTCTGCGGTAAACTATATGCACATGCATTAGGTTTTTGTCATGACTATTTTTGCTATGACTTCATTAGTTTTTGCCCTTCATAGCTAAAATGCATATTTATATAGCCAATGGTTTGTTTTTACCTTTCATGTTCTTGACATGGCCGAGTTTTATTATCTGCTGCTTCTTTTGGCATTAGGAATCACTGGGTTATATCGACATCAATCTTGGGGATGTTGTTGCCAACAAAAGAATTAATGAGAGGTACCATCTCATAGACTCCAAGAATGGTCGCCTCCAGGTAGAGTTGCAGTGGAGAACCTCAGAAGCAGGATGATTAAATTCTCCATCAATTTGTATTTCTGATTCCTTACCCCATCATCCTTTCCTTCTTTTAAATTTGTCTTGCGAGATATATTGGTTTTATTTGTCAATCATGTACATGTTTGTGAAAAAGGTTTGAAATAGCAAAAGCATAAAGATGATTTGGTTTGGAGTATAATATACGTTTACATTATTTGATTGGATATATGATGCTTATCCCATTTTCAGCTTGAACAATAATGTCAACTAGCCCCTGTTTTTATTTTTTTCCCAGATTAATCGGCTAGCCCATATCCAATATATCAGGAATTATCAATATTGTTATCCCGGTACTTTTGACTCACGAAATTCGCCTAGTCGTAAGCAGCTATTCATGAAAGCTTTTTTTAAACTAATTTTAACTTACAAAAGTTATTTTACCTTTTTTTCTTTGAAAGTGTTTATAAAAAAGTTTGTTTAAAATTCCTTTACCAAATCGATGAAACAACTTAACTGCATGGTTAAAATTTGAGATCAGATTCATTTAAAACATTATTCAAAATTTTGATCTTTTATTTGTGAAAGTGTATCAAAATTTTGATCTTTTATGAGAAAAAAATCTTCTTATTTTCCTCTAAAATACAAAAAGTGAATATTTTGTATTTTAATAATACACGTAAATATATGATGAATCAAATATCACGTGACACTTTAGTTTTTTTAATATAATATCAATATTTAACTTATTTTAAAAAATACAATCTTCCAAAGAAATTTTATTTATTTATTTTAAAATAAATATAATGGGCTCAAATTAGTAATTTTAGTGAGATGAGAATAATTTTTTTTTACATAAATTAAACTTAGTATTCATTCAGTTTATAAGAACTATAAACAATTATTATAGTTCTTAAAAAAACAATGGTTTGTTTCATAAAAACCAAAATTTTATCTTAGAAAGATTAAAATATATGTAAAAATTTCAAAATTAGAAAATTGTAAGAGAAACTGTCATCAAAACCACCTTTTTTGTTTCGTTTTGTTGTTTTTACTCATGTATAAGTTTTAAACGAAAATCACAAACAAATGTAAAAAAAAAAAATCCTAGGTTGTTTGTTCTAGTAGGTATAATATGGCTATGTATGAGAATGGATTCATTTAAATGTACAATTAAGTTTTGGACAGATATGAAATATTGGACAGATGGTAATAAAGTCGTGCACTATCTCTCTTGTCCGAAACGAATTGGAAATTAATGGCCTTGCATAAGAAACATGTCCGTATATTTTATGTTGAAAATTTCTGCAGCACCTTTTTATTAATGCATGGTAGTTTTGTTAAAAAAAAACATTATTCAATAAAAATAATATATAGTTTTATTTAGAAATAAAACAAAATGTGAATGCGTTTTGTCCCTTCCTAATTTCGATTTGTTTTTAGCTGATTGATTATGAATTGTGGTGAAGCTAGCGAGTGAGCCAATTAAAAAGTGTGACGTGGCAATAGAGAAATGGGAAGGCATTGGAATATGCCATGGTAATGGGAGCACCACCCATACATACAACACAATTATCCATTCACTCGTTCATTCAATACATTCTCAGTTAGCAGTTAGCAGTGCACTGAGGTTTTCTTCTTTGTTCTTTGGTTTCTCTTTTTCGCGTGTCAAACAGATTCCGTTATCCCCTGAGTATGGCGTTGCCGGTGGTGGTCGACTCAGAGTACCTCAAGGAGGTCGACAAGGCTCGCCGCGATCTCCGTGCACTCATCGCTAACAGGAACTGCGCTCCTCTCATGCTTCGCCTAGCGTATGTTCTTCTTCTCTATTTCTTTTATTTTTTCCAGCCAAACAGTTTGATGCTAATACTTAGGTTTCGAGTTTTCGCTTCTTACACGGTCAACGCTGCGATCGTGCAATTTTATTTCGTTTTTCCGTGCTTGAAATTGCTTAATCTGATGCAGCTGGCACGATGCCGGCACTTACGATGCCAAAACCAAGACCGGTGGACCTAACGGTTCGATCCGGAACGAGGAAGAATATTCTCACGGTTCCAACAATGGCTTGAAGAAGGCTATTGATTTCTGCGGTATGTTTTCTTGTCTCGCTCGCTCTTATTTGCGCTTTGTGCTATTTGAGTATTGAATTTATAACAAGACATATAGGCTTCGATTAGATTTGTGTATTGGCGTGGTCCTGCCTTGTGTTGAGTCGAGATTCGAACCTATTCCAGTTCAACTTGCTTTGGATATTTTTACCGAAATAGTATCGTTGGTTGTAATTATGACGGTCCCCTTATTTTTCTAAGAGTCGGCTTATTTTCTGATGTCACAGAGGAAGTGAAGGCAAAACATCCTAAGATTACGTATGCAGATCTTTACCAGGTAATCATTCTGTTTTCATTCAGTTGTTTGTTATGAAAGTCTGTAGTGAATCTGATAATTTGGTACTGAATTATTTAGCGATAATTGTAGAATGTGGTAAATGAACTTCCAAAGTTGTGTGAGATGTATATGATAATTGATTCAGGGTTCCATTTTCTGCAACTTTTGACTCAATTTACTCTTTTCGTACGCTGTTTTTTATGCAAATCTCGTGGATGCTGGCTAGGCTTTGGCTTTTCCGTAGTGCCAGGTGGTGTAGTTTATGATTCTTGTTTCATTTTTGTTGCCTAATATTGAATTTCAGTACGAGGTCGATGCATCAATAGTAAAGTTACATACTTATCTAGTCCAGTGATGCAGTGCCTTGTTACAATTAGGGCTCATGCTGTCATAATGTGACATCCCTGACTACTTATGGTTTCACATTACAACCCTTTATGTGGCTGTGATATTGTGATTAGTGGTTGTGTTCACAACCACTAATCATTCCTTTTTGATATGTTTGAAAATCACAAAAGGATCTGCTACGTAAGTGCAATCAAAGTCCTCAAACAAAATTTTCTTCATTCTTTCTCTTTCTTTACTTGGTAGTTTAGGAAATTTTGAAGGGTGGGGGGATTTTAGGATGTTGGCAAGTTGGTGAACGAAAGGTATTATTTTAAAGGCATTTACGGCCTGTTTAATACTGCACACAAATGTTTCTCTCTCAAAAGAGGGGGAAAAATCCTTAAAACAAGAATTATGGGTAGCTATGCCAAATTTTTATAAAGAGCTATACTACACCTAGATGTTGCTAGTTAAAAAGCTTACAGGAGTACAATTAAAGGTGGAGCTCCTCTGTTAGTTAATGCAATGCGTTTCAAGTTTTAATAGTTTAATCATTTCCCTCCTTGTAGTTCAATTCTTTTGTAGCTAGTTAGGACATGCATATAGTTAACGTCAGTGCTTAAGATTTCTGCAAGGAAGTTGAACACCATTTGACTGGATTTTATTATGCATTTATGTACTAATGTTAAGGTTAGAAAATGTCAGCAATTTCATATTCTGAAAATCAAAGTTTCCCTTAACGTTTCTGAAATAGTTTATGTCAGAATCAAGGGTTTACTGGATATTTGTGTATATGACGCACAAGTCCATTAAATCCGATGAGTGCATGAATTCAGATTCTGTTGAAACAGAGAGGGGGAAGATTATTACTCATGGGGCTTACGTTATATAAAAAAAGACTCACATTCTTAAGTAGAGAATTAAATTAACTGCCTTATAGATTAGATTATACAATCTGCTCTAAAATAATTTCTTTCTCCACGTGCTTCCAGCTTGCTGGTGTTGTTGCAGTTGAGGTTACGGGGGGTCCCACAATTGATTTTGTTCCTGGTAGAAAGGTAGGTTGTGCCATACAAAGTCGGAATATTTCTTGTTATGAAATCAAGGAATCTTGTTTAGTTGATGCGATCTTCTATTCTTGTAGGATTCAAAAGTATCTCCTAAAGAAGGGCGGCTTCCTGATGCTAAACAAGGTGTGTTTTTAAATTTTGTCAGTAGTGGAACTGTTCCCTTTTCCTGGACTATGAAATATGTTATATATTTTCTATTCCCTTCACAATGGACTAGGTTAAGAATTTTAATGAAAGCATAAGAATATGGCAATGCTGTTTGTAGGTGTTTCTCATCTCCGTGATATCTTCTATCGAATGGGCTTGACTGATCGAGAAATCGTTGCGCTGTCTGGAGGGCATACGCTGGTAATTCTCCTTTTTGTGTAATATCTCTTTTATTACTTGCTGTGATTATGGATAGATATACTTACCTTAATTTCTCTGGTCTTATAAGGGGAGAGCACATCCAGACAGATCAGGTTTTGATGGACCTTGGACGGAGGACCCTCTGAAGTTTGATAACTCATACTTTGTGTAAGACTCGTGTTGTGTGCAATAATACTATTAACTTTATCTGTTCTTTGTAGAGCTTCACTAGTGCCTTACAATTCATAAAGAGTTTGATTTTTGTCTACAACTGAATATCACCGTTAAACAGGGAACTTTTGAAAGGCGATTATATTGGGCTGCTCAAACTTCCAACAGACAAGGCTTTATTGGAGGATCCTGAATTTCGCCGTTACGTTGAACTATATGCGAAGGTAATGGAGATTAATTCAAATAACTACCATTGGATATCTGTTTGTGCCGTGTCCAAATTACCAATTAATGTTTCTCAGTAGTGTTTCATCGGTCTGTTTGTTTAGTATAAGCACCAGTAAGCTTGCAAGCTTATTGCATTAATTATTAGGTCAATCTTTGTCCTGATTTACCTCTAGGGTTGGTCTAGTTGTGAGGGATTTGTGTTGTATTCGTAAGGTAGTAGGTTGTATTCTCATTGCGACACTCTCACCGTTGTCCACAATAAAATCTTTGGGCCTGAACTCATTAAGTAGTGATTGATTAGTCGGACCCTTCTTACCCATAAGCGTTGTGCTTTGGAGTTTACTACGCTATCTTGGCACTTCATAAGTTAGGATGGTATTTTTCCCGTTGTTAGTTGGGTGGCTAAACCAACAAATTAACTTATTTAATATGACATCGACCTTTTATCCATTGGTTGGTCAGGTATAAATAAAACTACTTACTCTTCTGGCAATTGACCTTACCTTGTCCTTTATTTTCTTTATTTGACACTGATGAAACTAATTTTTACATTAAACTATATAACATGCCTGTTAGCCTGGGATATAGCTAGACTTAGATTATTGGGTGGCCAACCGTAGAACAATTTTACATAAACATAACTCTCAAGTTTCCATACTTACATAAGTTATAAGAGAATTACAATTATAATTTAATTGTATGATGAATTGCATTGCACCCACTGAGCCCTTGAGATTTTTTTCTGCATTACATTCAACTTTTAAAATAACTATAGTACTTATTTAATTGAAATAGTTTGCAGTTATAAAAGAATATTATAATGTTTTCCATGGTCCGTGGCTTTGGTACAATATTCACGGACACGGTTCCTTAAAACCTTTGAATAATTTAGGTCATATAGGTGTGAATTTGTGATTAAATCATGGTAGAGACTTAGAGGTTATAATAAATCATTGGTTGAATTAGAATAAAGAAAATGAAGATAGCGATCATTCCTAAATCATAGGTCTCTCATTCTATTTCTGTTACAGACGCACAGTCTCACCCAAAGTAAAATAATTAGGGAAGGGGATTGAAATTTGAAGGTTGTCCAACTCTCTATGCACTTTCAAATAAGGGCACGGGGGGTGCATGAGACGTCAAATAAGAGAGAAAACGGATTTCGAGAAGGTTAAGGAGTTTACTATATTTCATGTATTTTGTTTAACCAACTGAACTAGACTTCCTTTACAGTCCATAAATATGATTAAATCATAAAGTATAAAAATTATATCTCACACTATAAATGACCAATTATTATACTAAAACTGTCTAATGGTGATGGTCTAGTAATAATATTGTGAAAGAGTTGCATTCTATTTGAATTGTGATTTTTTTCATTACACGTGCGCAGACCATTCTAATTGGTGTTCTTGCTGTTAGCGCTTATATTGTATGTAGAGTTTTAGAATAACTTTAGACATTTAGGCGAAGTTTATGTTTTGCTCCATTAAAGAAAATTAAGAGCATAGGTATTTGCAGCAAAGTTGTGATTGCTGTTAGTGTGCATCATTGAATTGCTTGAATCTGTCCGCTGTCTTATATTTTTAAACTGTCACTCGGGCAGGACGAGGATGTATTTTTCAGGGATTATGCTGAAGCGCACAAGAAACTTTCAGAGCTAGGCTTTGTGCCAAGTTCAAAGGCGATTTCTATTAAGGATGGGACCATATTGGCACAAAGTGCTGTAGGAGTAGTTGTTACTGCCGCAGTGGTGATCCTCAGTTACTTGTATGAAGTTCGCAAAAGAGGGAAGTAGACCTGGACATGTTCATCTCTCTTGGATGTTACATTTGCTTGACCCCGACCCATTATGTGCAAAATAGGGTTCATTTTTGCAGCTTCAGTTTCTATTTACTTGGCGCCAATAAAGAACAATGCTACAGTCACTCTGACTTTTATATGAATAGACTAAAAATATCCTGAATACTCAATTTGAGAGCAACGTCATAATACGTAAAAACAAAATTTAGCATTCCAGTTACGTGTTATTCACTGAAAGGTTAGAGGAGAGTAGACATGCCCATTTGCTCAAATAATAATAAAAAAAGAGGCTAATTTGTCATGCATGTTTCGTGCGAGGAAATCAGAATTACGAAAACTGGTACTGCGCTAGCTGAGATTTATGAAAATCATGCAGTAAGTTAGTCTGAACTAGAACAGAGAATACTGGTTCGAGTGATAACCAGATATATTACCTGTGTATTATACAAATGATTTGAATATATAAAATAAAAATATTAGTTTATAATTGTTATAAAATTGAATATACACAAACACAATTTATTGAAATGTATTTATGTTTTTTTAACTTTGTAATGTATAGTAAATGTCAAAACTATGTCACAAATAAAATCAATGTGAGTAATTTTTTTTACCAAATATAAATATATGAAGCTCAGTTAGATTCAATATTTAGTTAATTTATAGAAGAAGAAATCTAGTTATGCTAAGAATAATTATAAAAAAAAAAATTGTGGCAAGTGTTGAATACTATATAATAGAATATGGTGCGTTAACTATAGGAACAATTGAGGAATGGAGGTGCATTTGTATTCCTTGGGTGAAGAAAGACAAACAAACGTGTTTGTTATGGCAATTAGGAATACAAATTGGAGCCCTCCTACCCTCCTCCATCTCTAGTACTCATCATCATGTATGCCGATTTGAAAATGTATAGGCTGGAGGACACATGTGGTATTTAAATCGGATAAAAATGAAGAGCGGTAAAAGGAAGAAGTATGCACACAACAACGTGAGACTGAGATTGAGATATATCGAAATCTGCGGTAGTTGTCTGCCAACACTGTTTGAAGAGATTATTAATATATATTTTTTAACCTTATCCACTATACAGAGAGAGAGAGAGAGAGGAAAAAAGGTTGAAGTTGAGGAAGACACATGTGGAGGACAACGAAAGAGGTAGGTAAGAGCTCTTGGAAGTTAGGACAACCTCCCACGAGTACCTAAGCACATGACAAACTCGTGTTGATGTGCTGTGCTGGCTTTCATCAATCATGTAAATGCAAATCGTACGCCACACTCTCTTCCTCTCTATATGTAGTAGTAGTATATTAGACGACTCCCTTTTCCCTTCAACATTCACATTTTCCCTCCCATGTGGAACAACAATGTAATCATCATAATAATAATTAAACCCAACTCATCTATGTCTATGTGTATTCTTTCGCCTTTCTCCAATCATATATTATTTATTGCTTACTTTACTCTTATACGCACATTGCATCTTTTGGTTGGGTAGCCTTGTTGCCTCGCCCAATAAAATCTCCCACCATCTTAGTTGAGTTGTTCATTCTCTTTAAACTCAAAGAGCTCGTATTAAAAGCTAATGCAGTTAATTAATAGGAGACGAGACGAATACATACAATGTGCGTGTTTTTAGGTGCACACATATTTATTTGGTTACTTGGGTGTGGTGTGTTATGTGGCATGGTTGAAGATACAAGAGGAAGAGGATTTGGTCTAGAATTGCAAGTACAGTCAGAAAAGATGAAAAGGTGGGTGAAAATACTCCCAATAATTTCACCCATGTGGACTCAATCTTTTCCCTACAATCGTGCTGTTCCTCCTTGAAAGCAACCTCTTCCCATGAATATTAGCCCTCACCATCTCAGGGACTGGATAACACTGCTATAATAAGAACACAACAAAAAGATTAACCATGCCCCCATTCCCAACCTTTTCCTAAACTTGCAACACAGAAACGAAAACCCCCTACACAACCACAACCATTTCGCATTTCCAATTCCCCCTTCTCTCACTTCAACAACATCTTTCATTCAACACTTCTAGAAAGTAGAAACTTGTCTATTTGATCACCCTCTCTCTCTCTCTCATGCATCATAATGCACCAATACAATAAAGAACCACAACTACCATTACCATCCCTATTCTTTTCCACGCTATTTTCTTTTCTTTTCTTTTCCCTGTTGCAACTAACTTTCCCAAGTAACTATTCTTTTACGGAAATTAAGCCCACACGAACCCTTATGTTTATTTAACACACACTGTTGCTTTGCTTGGTTGCTGGCTGTCCACAATGAAACAACCGAATCATTGTGAAGAGCTTCAGAATTATATGTTTTACCATCGGATGCGCAGTCATGTGCTGGATAGAAAAAACATGGCACCGTCTTCTGCGTGTACACACACACATGTAACATTTTTTTATTCAACAACAACAAGGTTGTAACATTCCAAGATAATAATAAGAATCAAACTGAAATGCGTTAAGGTAGGTAGATCCTCCTAATCAAGTCAATTTCGAATAATGAAAAGCCTCTCTAACTTCAATTTGATTCCACTGTCACATGTACATTTTTTTAATCCCCAACCCGAACGATTAAATTAGAGATAGCTTGCTCCTCACATAACCGGAGTTTGACAGAGCAGTTGTTGAAGAAGGAATTTGGAACTGGTTTTTTACTCAGCAGAGATAAATTGGCAAGCGTGGGTTTAAGTTTTATATTAAGGGTAAAGCTTATGAGAAATAAAAAATGTTTCTTTTTTTTCCAAAAGGGGGTAAGAGATCACATCTTGTCCTGCATTGCCCATACTTTAATACATTCTACTTTACACCAACCTGAAGGTTACCCATTGTTAATGTCTTTTAACTAGTTATATCATTGATGCAAATATAGTATAAATATATCATCAGATAGGGAGAGGAAAGAGAAAGAGAGAGAGAGAGAAAGAGCCAACAGCCACTCTCCTTAACCTGTCTCACCAACTCGCGTCTAGAAGCACCAATTAGGGTCTTCCTTCTCTGTCCTCTCTTCTTTTTCTCTCTCTCTCTCTGTTGTGTTCTGTCCCCTTTCTTTTGGAGTCAAAAGCCTATAAAACCACACCCCAACTCCCTCTTTAACCGGCTTCTTTGTTGCTGCAAGCCAATCTTAATTCCTACCCTTACTTACATTACATACATATACGTATCGTATCATATCATATCATATCTCTAAAGTCACCAGAAAAACAGAAACTTCACAACACAATTCAATTCTCAGCTAATTATGGGAAGATCCCCTTGCTGTGAGAAAGCTCACACAAACAAAGGTGCATGGACCAAAGAAGAAGATGACAGACTCATATCTTATATTCGAGCTCACGGCGAGGGCTGCTGGCGGTCCCTCCCCAAAGCCGCCGGTCTCCTCCGCTGCGGCAAGAGCTGCCGCCTCCGCTGGATCAACTACCTCCGACCCGACCTCAAGCGTGGCAACTTCACCGAAGAAGAGGATGAACTCATCATCAAACTCCACAGCCTCCTCGGGAACAAGTAAGCAAACCCATCTCGTATCTCGTATTCTCATCGCATGAAAAAGGAAAAAATCTTATCTTTTTTTATCTAAATCGAAACCAAACAACCACGTTGTTGGTTGGCGTTGTTGGTGTTGTTTTAGGTGGTCTTTGATAGCTGGGAGATTGCCGGGGAGAACGGACAATGAAATAAAGAACTATTGGAACACTCACATAAGAAGGAAGCTTTTGAACAGAGGAATCGACCCTGCAACTCATAGACCTCTGAACGAAGCTGCTTCTTCTGCAACAGTTGTAACAGTCGCAACTGCCAGTAATATATCTTTCGGTAAACAAGAACAAGAGACAAGTTCGAGTAACGGAAGCGTGGTTAAAGGGACCATCTTCGAACGCTGCCCTGACTTGAACCTTGAGTTAACCATTAGTCCTCCTCGCCACCAACAACAACATCATCAACAACAACCTCAGAAGAATCTTTGCTTCGTTTGCAGTTTGGGTTTGCACAACAGCAAGGACTGCAGCTGCAACGTGGCCAGCCCCGTCACTGCCAACACCACCGCTCCTCCTTCTTCCGCCGCCGCTTATGATTTCTTGGGCTTGAAAACCAACGGTGTTTGGGATTGCACCAGCTTGGAAATGAAATGAAATGAATCCAAGCCATACCGATTAGTTAGTGTTGTTGGAGAGAACCGAGAGAATGAAATTCATTAGTTTTGAATTTTCTCTCCTTATTCCTTTCTTCTCTTCTCTGATTTGTGTAATTAATTAATTAATTACTTAATTAGTCGCTGATGATGCATAATATATAGTTCCGGTACAGTTGAACATCATTCCTTTTCTTGTTACTCTTCTCTGATCTGCAACCAGACTGGTATAGCAGTATATTCATTCAAATCTTCTCAATTTGCAAACTTTTTTTATTTAACGGAAGTCGATCTTTCCGATTGGGGTGAGTAATGACAGCTCTTTTAATCATATTTTACTGAATATTCAATGGTTTATCTGCATCATCACATCCCAGGTCATATATAGTTAATCTTTTTCTTTCCCAATTCTTAATTTTTAATTTGAGTATGTATGATAATCATTCGAGACTCCACATGGATGCAACGAACAATTGAGCTAGCTCCCTCAGATTCCTTATTATTTATATATGAATCTTGATGCTATGGTGAATAATATTATGTATGCATCCATGCGTCATATATATAGAGTATAGACACCACTGAGGCTGTTGGTGACGATCTTTATTTCCCTTTTTCTTCCTCTTTAAATTCTTTTTGGAGGCTTTTGGGCTTGTCTTTTATGGAGAAAAATAAAAGGAAAAGGGAGATGAGATGATAGATATATCCATCCATGTATACGCAAACAGTGAGTGGATAAGCTGGAACTGGAGTTGAACTTTTTTAGATGGAATTAATGGCTCTATTCCCCTGCTACCTAATCAAGTTTTAAAAAATAAAATAATGCTCCCTACATCTCTGCACATCATTTTATATATCTCTACAAATTTTCATTCTTTAATATAATTTAACCACATGTTGTGTGGAGGAAAGTGAAACATGTGGCTTGTTTGGTAATTGAAAAAAAAAAGAAAAGAATGAAAATCTCAATCTGATATCTACTGAATCAGAGTTACAGCTAGCTAAATACTGATACATATGATATCAGGTACTGATAGAAACAAGATATGTAAAACGCGTGAATGAAGCAGCAAGTAGAGTAGAATAGAATCCGTAGTACCACAAGTTCCTTCTACCAACCTCATTAACATTAAATTATTCCAACAAACTTCTTAACTTTGGTGTGTGTGTGTGTGTATGTAGATGCCAACATACCTAGATTTTCCCAGACTTTATTTATTTTACCTTACAGAGAGATCCACACTCTGCTCTTCCATATTTGGTGATACGTCTTGGTATCATATTTGATATGAGATTAGAGAGAGATGAAAGAGAGGTAAAAAAGTGTATGATTAATTAGGTAGTTAATTGGTTTGGTTAGGTTAATCCTGAGTTAGTTGTTGTATTGGGTGGGCACACTCGTTTTCAGTCGACATCTATATTGATTGTTAGTTATTTAAAGAATGTTTTGTGGTGGTTTTGGGTGATGAAATAGGAGTTGCGTGGTTATGTTTCTAAACTTTATGGTGCTTGCTTGGTGCGAGTATGCTTTCTGAACACTGGCTAGGTAGCTACTAGCAACATTATTGCGTATTGACGATGGATAGATAGATAGATATATATACAAAAAGAGGTTTAGAATAGGTAAATGGCATAAATCACATTAAAAGGTGGGAGCAACTAAAATAAAATGGGCAGTAAATTGATCCTACCAACCATTCAAATTTTATCTGCCGCATTAACTGAGGGTCATGTCATGGGGTCTGTCAGAGCAGAGACCAATTGGATTCGATTGGCCAGTTCTGGGTGCATTGGATTATTAATGGGGATGTTTTTCTCCAACCTAATAACATTTTCAAGACTGTGACATTCGTGTCTGATACAGAATAAATCAAAAAGATTCATTTTTTTAGTTACCCTTTTGTAATTTCTGAGTAAAATAAAATCATGCAGATGAGATAACAACACAACACAACACAAACGAACGAAGAGAAAGGACAGAGGAGGTGGTGGTAGCTATTTTCCAACCTTCCCACATATAATGGGGAGCGTCCCTTTTCAACCATCCCTTTTTTCCTTTTTCAAAAGTGTTAGGTAGAGACATTAGAAGCTTCCATCAGATATTTTTTTAATATTAATTTCCTCACTGCTCCCAAGCTAAGGTAGCCTCACAAAAACTATGGTCTTGTTTTTTGATAGCGCAGCCAAGAAGTTTGAAGTGCCCCGAGATAGGGGACTTTTCTGGTTTTAATTTATTGCTTTCTTTCTGAGACCGTGAAATAGCAACTGGGTTGGCCAAAGATTGCAGCTTTCTTATTGTTCCTGCTCTCTACTACTCTACTCTACTCTGATGATACATACGTATTGTTAAATTGGTTGAACCTGCACCCACTTCACATGCATGATTTGTAGTGGGTCCATTTGGATTCATCTCTAGATCCTCACACCATCACCTTGGAGATTACTAAATTATGGACAGGGATGCCTTACATAAGCCATTGTTTGGTGCAAGTACTTTATCCAATTCTGTTCCTTTGGATGTGCATGTGTGTAGCATATAGATATGGATCACATGATATTAATAATAATAATAATCATAATGTTGATAGTACCTTAACCAACTTGATAAATGCCACCACACATGTGTTCACTTTATGGCCATTCCCTGGCCCTTGCTGTATATCAATTATTGCTTCATCGTTTCTTCTCTTTTTCTTTCCCTCTTCGTATACCAATTCCTTTTTTGCTAATTTTAGATCCTTTTCACTTTGCTTTCGACATGTGCTCATGATTTACCAGGATAGAAAATGTTGGAGAAACTGTATATCTTTCTTCACCAGTGTATATATAAAGTAATAAAATTAAGTCCTGTTATTTGGGACCTGGTCAAGTAATGATCTTGCGTTGAATCTTGAGAAAAGAAAACCAGAAGGGTTGAATTGTTGGTGTACTTTGTTTCTATTTTATCTGCCCCTTTTCTCGTCCACTTGCATATGCAGTTTTTATATAATCAGACAAAAGTCATAACTGTTATCTTGGACATAGAAATCTCCTACTGATAAAATCATTCTCTTAAAGCTAAGAAGGAAAGAAAAAAACATTTATTCGTTTTAACTCGAATGACTTGAGACATTATCCACTTTCTCTTTGTAATCCGTCTTTCATCTATAAAGCTGCAGGTCCAAATAAAGTGTAAGCAACAAACAAACATTTCAAAAACTTGTGAAATTGAGCACCCAAAAGTCAGAGCATTCAAAATCACATTCACTTTGACATTTTTTTTTATGTTGAGTATTAAAGAGATCCAAACTATAGTTACATTCAAAACAACATTTGATGTTTTTTCTTTGAATGAAATTTCAGCCTCCTTCAACCAAGCTTAAATTTTTTAACTTTAATCCAGACACGTTTGTAACTTTCACCGTTGAATTACAATTATATTTATATGTGAAGAAATTAGGCAATAATCTTTAACTTTTAAAACTTGATGGTACGTTTGGATAAGGTATTTTAATGAAGCAATTTTTTTTTAAGAATTTAGATTTTTTTGTAATGAAATGTTTTAATTGGATAGGAGAATTAAAAAGCAATTAAAATGGAATTTTTTTTTGAAGTATTTCAATTAGCTAAATTAGTAGAAATTTAAATAATTCTCAAAATAGGTGAAATTTGAAATTCTTTTTACTCAACCTTACCCAGACGGACTCGATTGACCCGTCAACTCGACAAGCCTGATCGGCTTGACATCCTAGACAAGTTTGACGACCTAAACGGGCCTAACGACCTACATGGGTCCAACCTAGTATATATCGGCCCAGCCCAACAACATATATTGGTTGGGCGGGTCTAGCCCGTCCGGGTTTCTCAACCAGTTCGCTTGTCTGGGTTGTTGGGTCGGATCAACCCGTTTTTAAATTTATCATGAACTCAAAACATAATTAAGCCTAAAATAAATATTTTTAAAATGAAATTTTATCTCACAAGAAATTCAATTGTTTTATCCAAACAATAAATTGAAATGTAAGATATTTTAATTTCTTTATCTAAGCAAGTTATTTAAAAAATTAAGAAAATTTAATTCCAAACAATTCAAATACAATGCTTTCAATTTCTCAGTATCGTTGAAATGCTCTATCTAAACACAAAGTTAGGTATTTGTGTTGTAAATATAATAATAATAATAATTATTATTATTATTATTATTAATATTGAATGTGTATTTAACCTAATATTTAATGATTAGATAAAATATGTATAAAATTGAATAGTAAAATTCATAAAATGATAATAACCGAGTAATAAAACTTAGAATTAAACCTAAACTAGTTAAGGGCATTTATAATTGGGAGTAAGAAGATGTGTATTTGTGTTGTGGGGGGAAGGAGTTGGAGAAAATGGCCCTTGAAATTGAGGCATGGGTAGTGGTAGGTATGAAGTCCTAAAAGTAGGAACACTTTCCTATCGAAATTAACATAAAGAAGCAGGAAGGACATGAATGTGTGAGTTTGGCATATATAAGTGGGAGGTATGGTTTGCTAAAATTAGGGTTGGCATTCACCACCTTCCACTCAAATTAAGATTAGGTTTTTTTCGCAACCATGAACTCAAGACATGGAACTAATTATGTCGTCAATGATTTTGACTTAACTTAATCACTTAAGCAATTTTTATTTTCTAGTTTATCTTCAACATAAGTTTTCTTCTCTCAAGAGACAAAGTATGTTCCATTAAACTTCTCCACACATAAAGATTAAATTTTCAAAAACCTTATATAAGATAAAGATTCAATTATTTTAATCCAATAAAAAAATAGCATTATTGAATGGAATAACCTACCTATGGTGTGGGCCCTCAACATTACCAACTCGAGTATGTTTTGGGGCGGTAGTTGGTAGCCGTCCGACGTAGGCACATGTGCGCTGCTGCGGCGGTGGGTCCTCCCCAAACCACCGTCAATCACCGGTGGGTCCCATCATCAAACCCTAAAATCACTTAGTCATTAGTCAAAATACGCCTCAACCCAATTCCACATACATTTTCTCTAATCTAATGTTAAACATTGTTTAAGCAAAATCTCCCCATTAATTCTTCTCTCCAATCTCCACCAGACAAACTGGTGCATCATGATGGAACATCGCAGAAAAAGTCCATGGATTCGATGATGTTATCAGATAGAAAAAAAAAAAAAACATAGAGGATTAATTAATTAATTATATAAAGCGCATCAGCTTATGTATGTTTGTTTCATTTTAAAGTTTATATTCTGCTATACTTTTAGGTAAACAGATACTAAGAATCCAAATCCAATCTTAATTATTATGAATTGCATCGAAGTTTCATTCTTTCATCGTCACCAGTTAGAGGCAACACAACAACAATAATTACTAAACGACAATCCATGGTCCTCTTCACAATTTTTTTCAAGATTTGACTGTATTCGAGTGACCTTGGTCCGTGAGGACTAATAACTTCATCATTGAATCTATATATCTGCTTGCACATTATATAGTAACAGAAGACAAAGTGTGCGTGCAGTGTAAGATAGCCATAATAATCATGTTAATCTGCGGCTATAATCCTGATTTTCCGAGTTGATTCGGATAAGATACGCAGAAGAAAATTGAGATGATTTTGACGGTGCATGAAGAGAAGAGGCAATTGTTATCTTGTTTTAATTTTGAAGACATGCATGGGACAGAGACATTACTAGGAGCAACAGCAGAGTGAGACCTAATACCCTATTATTACCCTACAAAAGTTTTAGATAGCATTGGATCTCTGGTTCAGCTTCTGGCACTACTGGGTGGTTGGTACCATTTTTCTTCAATAAATAATAATAGTGAAGCAATGGTTTTAGTGAAGAAACAAATTAAAACTCTCCAACATTTCTGATGCAGTGAAGAAATGTGAAGCTGCAACAGTCAGGAACAGAAAGGAACATCCCAACCCTTGCTCTGTTTCTTCACTCAGAAATATTAAATGCAAGAGAAAGGGTTTTGGTTTTGGAAGTATGAGATGATGATGCTTGTTTGAGTTTGGTATGTGAGGGTTGAAAAAGTTATTAATTTGGGTGTGTGTGTTTAATGGTTGGGTGGGAGAGAGAGAGAGAGAGAGAAGAGAGTGAGAGTGAGATATAATAATAATAATTGGAAAAATAAAGGGTTGTTAAAAGTGAAAATGCCTTTATTGCGAAGGAGTGAGGGTTATTGATTAGTGGTTGGTTAGGTCTTGGGGTGGAGCAGGTGTTTTAATTGGTTTGGGCCATGGGTGGGCCATGGGTGGGCCTGAGGGTACCAAACCCTGAAAAGGACGCGGAGAGGGGGTGCGGGACATAGCACCGTGCGCAAAATAGCAAAAATGTAGCGGGTAGGAAAAGTTCACCAAGTTTGGTGAGATGTCTGTGATTAAATAATGAGATAGGCACATGAAGAAGCAGCACAAAAATCCATATCATAAATAAATAAATAAATAAAGATATTATTTCAGTGTGTGTGGTGTGGATGATGATGACCATGGATTGATGGATGGATGGATGGGCATGTTGTTAGGTAGTGGTTGCTTGGATTTAGGTTATGATGATGATGATGATGATATGATTGTGCAAAGTCATGTATCTCATGTCCATGTACATGTATCTCTGGTCTTTTGTGAGTCAACCATCTATCCCTTTCGGAAACTCATACTTTTTATTTTATTTTTTTTAAAGAAACTGAAATTATTGTCTTCTCAGCTCTTTTTCTCTGTAACCCAAAGTCAGTGATGTTATGTTATCTCTCTCTCTCTTTTTGTTCACAACTCTTCTTCCACTTGTTCACTTGCTTCATGTCTCGCCAACACTGCGTTTTAATGAGAGCAAGTGGTCCATTCACACTTCACATAGAAAAAACTCCCTTTGCCCTTTTTCCTCCTCAACCAACATTTCCACAAACAATTTCAAATAACATAATAAAAAAACATAAATTATAGTCTCGTATTATTTAAAAATAAAAAGAAATTAAATATTAAATGAATTAATTATACCTTAAATAGAGATCGAGAATAATGGTTGAATGTACGTGTTAGGAGCTAACTCTAGATGGGATTTGAATTGTTAGTTGGAACCGAAATTGATAAGTACAATGTGATGTTGAAGTATATCATTATTATCAAACGTGCCTTATATGCATTTAATTAGTAGTCCATGAATATGTTTAATTATAATTGTTAATGACTAATATGATTTATCAATTATTTTATTACTATGAGCTTATCTTATTTTGTTTCTTTGATTTGTAACCGAGCATGGTACTAATTGTGTGGTGACGCGTAAATTGTTGTGGATTATTGTTGCGGGTTGCACAATTGTCCCGTGACAGAAATCAGGTGGACCAAGTTATAATCCAAGTAAAATTCCTAGTAGGACAATTGTTGAGAAAAAGATTAATAGTTATAGTTTTTGTCCTAATAGTAAGTGCTCAATCCTAACAATTGGTATCAGAACTAAGGTCACAAGTTCGATTCCTAGCCGATAATTGTTAAGGATCCAAGTGAAATTTCTAGTAGGATAATCCATGTTTTTGAGGAACTTTTAAAGTTAGTCTTTTGAAATTCCTAGTAGGATAATAATTGGGTAGTGACGCGTGAATTGTTGTGAGTTGCACAATTATCCTGTGACAGAGATCAGGTAGGTCAAGTTATAATCCAAATGGGATTCTTAGTAGGACAATTGGTGAGAAAAAGACTAATAGCTATAATTTTTTATCTAGTGATAAGTACTAGATCCTTACAATTGGTATCAGAGCTAAGGTCACGAATTTGATTCCTAATAACTTATTTGTATTGTATAGGCATTTATATTTTTTGTATGCATGTAAATATTGAATATGTGTGTAGTTATATAAATGTTAGAAGTGTTTTAGAAAGTGATGGATACCACCACTTGATTCCATGATGATGAAGAGGAAGAAAAAGAAGCATGAATTTTCCCAAAACCCTTGCCAAACATCCACCGCCAAAACTCCAAACATTTCTAAATCAAAGCAATCTTACAAAAAAGTTTTGGCCGAAATGAACTAATTTTTTGACATGCCATTGGCATCACATGGCGTTGGGCCCTTTGAAACTAAAAATTCCGAGCCATTATACCAACTTACAATAATAATCATTCTTAAATTTGACGCTGACATTTTTAAACGGTTGCTTCCAATTATTGGATTTTTTCTTTCTCAGTTTCCAAGCATTTGTTGATGAGAGCCTTGTTTCAATTTGTTGAAGAGGATAACTAACTTTACACTGTCTTATCTGAATTCCCAAAAGCACTTTTGGAAAAGCTTGAGGAGCAAGATTAATTGAAGATGTGTGTAAAATGTGAAACTTCTTGCTAAATGCAACAACCAACACTGTTTCTTTTCACAAATAAAATATTGTGGTAGAGCTTCTACCAACTAACATAATCATCAATCAAGTTCATATCATTACAATGCAATGCAATAGAGAAAACAGAGTTTTAGATGAATGTGACATGGCTTTTGGGTGTCTTTGCCAAAACATTTACTCCTTTTCAAATCATCTATCAACTTTTCTTCTCCGTATTTATGATAGAGTATATATTTAAGTCTAACTTAACTCTACAAAATCAGTTTGTAAGGTGAGATTTGCATTTCATTTATATACTATGAAATTAACTTATTTTTGGTCGATGTGAAACTTTTAACGTCCTAACTTCATTTTCTTTTGTTAAAAAATTTAAGTGTAAGTTTAAATTTTATATCAAATAAAAAAAAGTTGAATAACATATAAAAAAATTATAAATTCAAAATTATTATTTTAAAATTATAGGTTTGAAATAATAATTTCGTATGCAAATTTAACTCGTATCTTATTAAGAGTTACTCGGCCCAAACCAACAAACTGGATGCTGGCCTTTTTGCTCCTTGCACCCCTACGGTTTCTTAGTTTATATTTAATTTGTGATTGGGCCCGATGGAGGTTTGTGGACTACAATGGAGAAGATATTGGCGTTGCACATACTAGGAGTACATGAAAATTGATGGATGGGAAGAGGAAAGTGAAAGATGTTGATAAAACAAAATTAAATAAAGAAGAGAATTATATGATAAATTAATAAAAAACATTGATTGAATCAAAATCTTCAAACTTCATCCCAACTTGCCACGTAGTCAATAAAGTAGTGATAAAGCCACAAAAAGACAATGATATCTTGGACATATATAAATATTTAAAGTATTAGAAATAGAATAATAATAATAATAATAATAATAATAGGTTGTGACCATTTGGATAAACTAGATATTAAACATGTCGTATATTCATTAAATTGACAACGAGAGACTATAAATAGAAACCCTCCATATTTCATAATCATTGTCCCGTAATTCAAGTTATTTGAGTTAATTTATAATCGTTTGAATTATTATACTATAAAGTATAAAAAGTTGTATTCTGCGTATTAATTATAATTACATTGACACTTTACGTTTTAATAATATTTTACAATTTGTTTCAACGTTACTTTCCTTATTTTAAATTTCGTAAGCATTGATTTACATTCTTTTGAGTTTTGTAATTGAATTACCAGTTCTTACATTCTTCAATCCAAACTTGTTATATTTTTCAGATTTTAAAGTTTTTATCATAAAATCTCAAAAGTAATAGAAATGATTTCATTGAGCACAGTGAATGATTTTTTTAACACTTTTTTCTTCTCAAATTCAGCACAAGGTACATGTAACCGTTTGACTGTGAAAAGAAAAACAAAAAAGAATTTTTGATGAAGATAGACATGCAGATACAGTGGATTGATTGAGGTGTAAAGAGTTAAAATCTATTATTTAAGTTTGCAGATTTACGTAATGAATTAGAAGACAAGAAGGGCAGTGTAAATTATGACGCAATTACAGTAATAAGTCAACTCGTTATCGGAGATTTGAATGAAGTTTGGTGTGCTTAGATTTACTCTGATGTGGCAAGATAAAATCGGAATGACCAAACATTTTGAATGTAAAACATGTGATTCACAATTCAGAACATTATTAATGGTGGGTTTAAGACATGGACGTTACCTAAGCATGTTCCTTGGTGGCTTCTTCAACATTAATCAATTAATATAAACGTGGATCTGAACTTTATGAGATTATCACAAACACAATGTGGAGTCAAACCAAATTTCTTCAACCCTACTTATTTGTCTCACTCGCCAACAACATATGTAACCTCCAACTTGATATTGATTACAGTTTTCATCATGTAACATGACAATGTTGGAAATTTCTTTCTGCACCACTGTTTTTTCTTTACTTATTCATAAACAAGTTTAAAAGTTAATTTTGCCCTCTTTTCTTCCTTCCTCTTTTCCCACAACACCTCCATATTTTCCTCCACCTCCACCCCATCTTTTTATTCCACCTCCATTTCCATCTCCATCTTCACCTCCACCTCCATTCCATCATCTTTTTTCACTTTCACCCTAAAAAATATTCCGAGGTGAATAGAAATATCATAATAATGAGGTATAAGAAGAAGATAAAAATCAATGATGAAAAACATATAATGTAAATTTTAAATTTCACAATCTATGCGAATTCTGAATTGTATAATATGAAATTGTAATTTTGTATTACAAATTGTATAATTCGAAACTATAATTACAGTAAGGATGTAATTGAAATTTTAAAACAAATGGGGTGCAGAAAAAAAAATATGGGTTTAGAAAAAAAATTGGGGTGCATGAAGAAATTTGCTGAATTTTTGTTTCGGTATGTTATACCAACAAATGTAATACCTTTTATAAAAAAAATAGGGTTAAATATGTTTTTAGTCCCTCAAATTTCGGTGAAATTTAGAATTAGTTCATCTTCAAAACCTTTGACCAATTTAGTCTTTCATCTTTAAAAATGCGTAAATTTAGTCATTTTAACAAAATTTTATTAAGTTTTTGACATTCCAAACGCATTTCATGATAGTATTTGAATTGTTTACCCCGTTTGACACATTTTTGCTTTAATGTTAACTCAAATATTATCATAAAATGCGTTTAAAATATCAAATAAACTTAACAAAATTTGGTAAAAAAGACTAAATTCATGCATTTCTAAAAATGAATGACTAAATTGGTATAAAGTTTCAAAGAGAAACTAATTCCAAAATTCATTGAAACTTGAGAAATCAAAAACATATTTAACCCAATAAAGTATCATTAGAGTTGGAATAGTAAGTAAGTTTAGTGTTTTGATGATGTTGGGTTATTTTGTTTTGATTATTTTCTTTTATTTCTTCTAAATCGCGTCTAGAGATGTTTTCAACAATATTGGTTGAATTTTTTCATTCATTTTTTATAAAGTTTATCTCTTCTTACCTTTAAATATTTTAGTTCTGGTTTTAAAATTGAAAAGGTTTTATTCAATTCTTTTCTGATTTCTTATATTACGGAATTCTCTTCTTTATTGTTGTCTATTTTATTTATTGCAACTACTTCGCTCAATAGTTTGATTTAGTTGAGAGTAAATGTTTATAGATTTTTTATATTTATTTTTCAGAATTTTATTTTGTATATTAGAGAATTTGACTTCTTTTAACTATTCCTGTATTTTCTCCGTCACATGTTTTCCTATTTTTTCAGTCAATTTAATCATACTTATAGTACGTTCATATAACATTTACACCACACGAGATATATCTTCTTAAAATAATTTTAAATATCTGTGATATTAGTCGCTAAATTTTCTTAGATCACTTTGTTTTTATATAAAAGTTTCAAAAAAAAAAACTTTTTTTTTTCTTTCTTCTTGTTTGAGAAATTTAACACTAAAGAGCTCTTTTTGGTCTATTTCAAGAAAATTATCATATTTAATTGACTAAAAACCTTTCGTTTCTGGTAAAAACATTTCGATGCTTGATCTATTGTTTTATTCATTGTCAGTATACATACTATTCACTGGCATAATTATAGCAATAACTGAAGTAAATTAATTGTTGATGATGAAACTTAAATTTTAGTTTGAAAGAAGAAAAATAAAATGGTATGGGTGATAATATGAGAGTAGTAGATTTTTGGGTGTGGGCAATGAATGGACTGGGTGAGTGGTAAGCCCACAAACACGCTATGATCCAACAACCGCATCACATTTTTGGAGTTAATCAGAACACACTCGAGTAGTAGAGATGATGGTCAACAACATTTAGTTTCCTACAGGCCCATATTTTCATCAAACTAATCATTTATTACTATTTCCTCCAACATCTCACCATTGTGCTTCCCTCTTTATCTATCTCTCCCTCCACCAACATCTTCATGGCTTGCCCAACGTAATTTAGACCCAAATTTATTAACCAGAGATAAAATCAATTTATAATATATAAATAAATATAAACTTCACTATACAAATCGGTTTGAAAGTTTGAGTTAAACTTAAAGTTTATAGTATTAGAATCATAAGTTAAAGTCTATCATAGTAAAATTTATTGTTCGTTGGGTTTATTATTCCATTATTTATCAAGTCGTTATTGGACCATCCATTAATATGTAAATTCCATGAGATGTATATGTTTGAACGTGAGGAGATGTGTTGAAAATCTCACATTAGAAATAAGTCTAATATATATATATATATATATATATATATATATATATAAGTAATTGCAATCTTACGAAAGAGTTTTGTATAATCAAAATAGATTAAAATTCACTTCTTAATATGACTTATTAAATTTAAATAGATGGTGCGAGGAGGTGTGTTGAAAGTTTCACATCTCACAGTGCAGAGAAGACTTTGGAGGTTGACCCGTAACTCGCAGAAAAATATACAGGATGGACTGAGTATTTGAGCCCGTTTGTCATAGTTCCATCCCGTATAACTAATTTGTCCACCTATGATTTTTCTCTAGTTCATTCAAATGAAAAAAGTTATAAATAATACTTACTTTAATAATAAATGGATCGTAAAAATTATTATTTTTACTAATTTAATTAAATAAAAATAAAGTTATTACAATTTTATGCAAATCACAAGTTAAATATTATGCGAAAAAGAAAAAAATTAACCCATATTTCTTATACAGGTCGTGTCCCGGCCTTACTTGTTTTATAACTAAACGTAGAGCGGATTAAACCACATTATCATCCTGGACTTTAAAATCATTACTTTAGAAATGCAATATTTTCATGATGGTGACAAATAATCACATTGACCACCTTCTTCGTGCTACACTCATAATTCAAACTTTTCTTCCTCCGACCATATGGTCGTACATGCACTAAAATTTACATCAAGTCACTAACAAAGATCAGAAAATACTCTCTCTTCCATTCCATACCCTCTTCGGTTTTATCCTTGTTTTTTCTATTCCACATTTATGGCAGTACAACGCACGATATCATTACTCTTAAAGCTTCTCTTAAAATAATAAACAAATGTTCTTGAGCTTTAAGTCGTGATCTAATGATAATAGTAAGTAATAATAGTAATAGGAGGTAGAACTGGGTTCTACTATTAGTGTGTCGAGGCAGCTTATAAGAAGAAATGATAACATAGTTTGCTGAAAGCGTTGTGGATGGTTGTGAAATGGATACGTAATGTTGGTGATATCAGAAAGTTGAAAGCAATCGTCATCATGAATATGGACCTACTTATTGTATAAAGCTATTAGCTGTGTTAGGATGAAGAAAACTACCATCAGTGGAAATGTTATACACATAACTATCAATGGAAACGTGTAGTACGAGTTGACTGTACATAGGCACAGTCTTTTCCTATAAAACCACATTCATTTTCATCATTTAGAACCATCCCTTCCCTTTCATTCACCTTCTTCTTACTTTTCCCTCCCTCACTATTACCTTCACATGTTGCCAAGAAGTAGAACACTACCCACCAGAATGCACCAAGGAATTGTAGGAACTATATGTTTGAATATCATACGCTTCTGCTACTTTTGTATATGTATTCGTTTACTATTATTTACGTTCATTCATTGTTGATGTTCACTGGTTTACTACAGATAGAAGAGAGGCAAGATGTGAAGCACTACTTACAAAATACTCAAACGGAGACTGTTGCTGTGAATATTCAGCCTAACTATTCCAAATGCTTCGATGATGATGGTCGTTTGAAGAGAACAGGTTCACTATACTTTAACTTCGTATCAAATGCTGTTGTAGTTTAAGAGTTTTCGACAATATTTTATGTATGTCCCTATTCATTAACTATATTGTTAACTTTTTATCTGTGATTGCAGGAACATTTTGGACCGCAACTGCTCATATCATCACTGCTGTGATAGGGTCTGGAGTCCTTTCTCTTGCATGGGCAGTAGCTCAGCTTGGTTGGGTTGCTGGACCTGTTGTCATGTTTCTCTTTGCTTTGGTCAATCTCTACACTTCCACCTTACTAACACAGTGTTATAGGACGGGTGATTCTGTTACAGGACAGAGAAATTACACCTACATGGAGGCAGTAAAGTCCATCTTGGGTACGAGGATTAAGAACATTATGTTACTATATATGTAATGTAACCAAAAGAAACCAATGTGTTGTTATCATGAAACTGTCATATTCATACCACTTTTTTTGAGTTTCAGGAGGTAAAAAGGTCAAGTTATGTGGCCTGATTCAGTATGTCAATCTGTTTGGAATTGCAGTAGGGTATACCATTGCAGCATCTGTCAGTATGATGTGAGTTCAATTCAAACATTAGTGACTTTAGTTATATATTCCCTCTTGCTCTATACTTAAAATGTATTAAATATAGTTGAACTTGGATATATTACCTGATTAAGCTAGTGATGCTTCCACCCCCCTTAAAAATTGACCTTTTCTTGAATAACTATGTTTGTGTTTTCTCAGGGCCATAAAAAGGTCGAATTGTTACCATAACAGTCATGGAAAAGATCCCTGTCACATGTCAAGCAATGGGTATATGATAACATTTGGAATAGCAGAAGTGATTTTTTCCCAAATCCCAGACTTTGATCAGGTGTGGTGGCTATCCATAGTTGCAGCTATTATGTCCTTCACGTATTCTTCAGTTGGATTGAGTCTTGGCGTGGCAAAAGTAGCAGGTGCAAGCAGATATATCTTTTATGTCAGCATTGAACCATTGTTTACTTGTCTGTGCAACTTCTAAGTTTGTTTTTTACGTTGTAGAAAATAAAACTTTTAAGGGAAGCATGTTGGGGATTAGCATTGGCACTGTGACACAAGCTGGAACAGTAACTGCCACGCAGAAAATATGGAGGAGTTTACAAGCTCTGGGGGCAATGGCCTTTGCATACTCTTTTTCCATTATCCTCATCGAAATTCAGGTAACTCGGATATGATATGACCTATTACGATAATGCGTATTCTACTTGAGAAATTAAGAAAGCATTTGGCTTTGTTGCAGGACACCATAAAATCTCCTCCTGCAGAGCACAAGACCATGAGAAAAGCCACGGCTTTGAGCATCGCAGTTACCACAGTGTTCTATTTACTCTGTGGATGCATGGGTTATGCAGCCTTCGGAGACAATGCACCCGGAAATCTCTTAACTGGTTTTGGGTTTTATGACCCTTATTGGCTTCTGGACATTGCCAACCTTGCAATTGTTGTGCACCTAATTGGGGCATACCAGGTATTCTATCATATACCGTCGTGAATTTTAAGAAAACTGAACAGAGCTTTACAACCATTTCTGAAGTGTATGTATGTATCATTATTCCAGGTTTTTTCCCAGCCCTTATTTGCATTTGTGGAAAAATGGAGTGCACGTAAATGGCCAAAGAGCAGTTTTGTGACGGGAGAATATGACATAGCGGTTCCCTTCTATGGGGTGTACCAACTCAACTTCTTCCGCTTAGTATGGAGAAGCATTTTTGTGTTGTTGACGACCCTCATGGCCATGCTCATGCCCTTTTTCAATGACGTAGTTGGACTGCTCGGAGCTTTTGGGTTCTGGCCATTAACAGTTTATTTCCCTATCGACATGTATATTTCGCAAAAGAAGATTGGACGATGGACCAGTCGATGGATTGGACTTCAGTTACTTAGCGTTAGTTGCCTCATCATTTCATTAGTAGCTGCCATTGGTTCCATAGCCGGTGTGGTTTTGGACCTCAAGACTTACAAGCCATTTAGAACTACTTATTAAGTGAAAACCAGTTCTTCACAGATACCAGTGTATAAGCAAATGATGTGTATCTACTTTGTTCAATAAAAAAAAAAAACAGAACCCTGAATGAAAGAAAAAGAGGAACAAACACAGGTTCTTTTCCCGAACATCTACATTAGCCATAAATAGTAACCACTCTGAAGATCGATAAAAATGAAAAATACACGAACAAACAGACAAGACAAACTAGTGTATATATAAAGGGTGTCCTAATTCTTTTGCTGCCATAACATTACTCATTTCTTAGCCTTCAGTTTGACAGAATTTGCTTCAGCAGCAGCTTTGGCTAGTGTTGTTGGCTTGATCACACTCTTGGGGTTGAGTGCCTTCCTAAGTTTGAACACTGCCCAAGCTGTCCCAATTGCATGCCCTGCGGCGTCAAGGCCTTCATTAGCAACCTGGGCTGCTTGCTCTCCATACCTATCACAACCAAAAAGGCAATACAGAGAAAAGCCATGTCAATCGTTAAACAAAAAGGGTATGATTTCATGCAAACGTCTTATCTTAAGAAATGAACTTACCTATGTGAAACGAGTTCAGTGGTCACAGATGACGAAGTGGACATAACATTCCTCCCAGCTACTTCTACAGCATCCACCACCTTATCTGCACATTACACAGCCAAAAACATATAAACAAAAGACTATGCCAAATCCCCAAAACAGCTATAATAAAATAATATAACTTACTGAATCCATCCATGGTAGCAAGGACGATTTCTCCAGGAAGAAGACTAAAGAACTTCTTTCCGGGTTTGGAGTTGACTACAGAGCTTGTGAAGAATCCCGACACTTTGACAACCCCAGAGAGGACACCGGTGGCTACTTTCTCTGACATCTTGGTCAACTTCTTCACCCTTTTCATATTCTCCAATGCCTGAGGACTAATCTGGGACTGGGAACCAGGCTCCAATCTCTTCTTCATGAAATCATTCCCCCACTTCAACCTCTCCACAGTAACATCCCCAGCCCACAAAATCCCCCTGATAACATGACCCGACCCGGCAGCAATCCACCTCGCAAAACGCCCACTGTAATCCTCCACGTTTGGCGCCAACGTCGTCCAATAAGCACCAGAACGCTCTTCGATCACTTCCCTCTTCTCCTCTGATTTTAATTCTTCAGGTGATGTCTCTGTTGTGACTGAACCATCCAACACCTCCCATCCACTCACACCCTTCACTTTCTCCTTCGACAGAAAGCTATACTTCTCCAGAACCCCGTCCAGTTCCCTCAGCACCTTCTCTTGCCCCTTCGCCGCCACCGTCAACCCATAATTCAGCACCTCAAATCCGTTCTCCGCCTGTTTCTGTGGAACTTGCAGCGTGAAGAAGTAGTGCGACTCGTCCAGCTTCACCGCCGCCACGTCCTTGGCCAACGGCCACTGAACCTTATCGCCGACGCGAGCGAGAACAGCCACCACTTTGTCCCCTTCTCCGAGGCTGGATATGGTGAGGTTCCCCGAAGCGAGGTGCACGCTTGACTCCTTTTCTATGAGATGCAGAATCGCACCCGGAACCGTGACGAGAACGTTTTCCATGGCTTCTGTCGCGTTTGGCTCTTCTCTAATGAGATTCTCTGTTTCTACTGAAGGATAAATGGAAGAAGATGACGATGAATGGTGGGAAAAGGGAGAATCAGCGTCTGGATTTGTGGAATCGACTTGTGGGTAGAATGAATTTTGTTGAAACATGACTTGAAGTGAAGAACGATGGAAGATGGAAGACAAATATGAATAACTGTATATATACCTACCGATTACTTCGTTGGATAGATTAAGATTAAGTGGAACATCAAATAACACAAATATATAAAATTTATAGGCAAAACAAAACCGACATGCCGCGGAAAAGGAAACACGTGGCGGTGGGGATTACGTGTAACAACCGCGGTTGCTAAACGATTATACTTACTTTCTGTTTAAGAAATCAAGAATGAACTGCGAACAATCCGGATTCCACACGCGGCAATCCCTTTAACTGGGCCTGTGCGTTCCATAGCCCAATTGGCCCAATCCAATTAGTAATCACTCTCACTTGGGTTTTTTTTTTTTTCTCACATGCATAACTTCAACCAAGGGTATTAAATGCAACTTTGACTACAGGCACATGTAACTGTTTCTATTTGTGTTTCCCAACACTTTTCATTAAAGTTTTTTTCTTCATTTTATCTTATGGCATCAATTTTAGTGCTTCTTTTATTACTTTGACGAGATTTTATGTGTTTCCATACACATTAAATATTTTGTGTAACAAACGAACTTTACAATAATAGTTATAAATGTCCTTAAAAGAATACTATATGGTGAGGCTATTGACACTCTTGTATATCTGTTCGCTTTCTTTTATAAGATTATATATGGCACTAATTAAATAATCAAGAGTTCAATTGTCATATTCTACTAGTACAAAGATTTGCGTATTTTATCTTTTAAGTGAAAATCATTATACTATAAAAAAAAAAAAAAATTAATTATTTTTTTTAATTTTATTTTTATTTTTTTTTTAAATTTAATTTTATTAAAAATTTTATTTAAAATAAATT
>Ga0214545_1001740_pt1 | contig 41298 bp, 28 predicted proteins | sample CNSS4metaG_FD_160064 | JGI IMG/M metagenome (GOLD analysis project Ga0214545, IMG submission 160064) | Root nodule microbial communities from cowpea collected in UCLA plant growth center, Los Angeles, California, USA - CNSS4 | ecosystem: Host-associated > Plants > Roots > Nodule | place: USA... | reverse complement strand
TATTTTTCATCTTATCATAACCTTTATGTAATTATGTTAAAAAGATGTATGTCAATTAAAATGTTTTTATGTCTCACATTTGAATATTTCTATTATTTTTTAATATTTTTATTTATTATATATTTTCTTTTCACATGAGAATGTTTAATACTCTCAATTTAAGTATTTAATAGCATAAACCTTTCGTTTACTAGGTAATATAAAAAAAATCTTTTACTTATTATTATTAGTTTTTGTTTCATTTGAAGAACTCTTTTGTTTCGCTAAAACAATTTTTGTTATTTATCAACCATTTAGTATATATGTTGATATTTGAAAAGTTTTCTTAGATCTCTAAGATATTTTTCAACTTATCATATCCTTAATTATACATTGTTTTCCTTTGTGTGATTTCTTTCAATAGTCTCTCAAATTGTTTATAAACATTTGTTAATTTTTTAATATTTTTATTTGTTGTTTATCTAATTATTTTTTATTTTCTAACTCATTATCAATCATACTGTAATTTTTTTCACTATAATTGTATAAATAACTTTTATTTACTACAATATAAAAATTTAATGTAATTGTCATTAATATTTTTTTATTACCATCCAACATAATTGAAGTTCAAAAGATACAATATCTATGTTAAAATTGTATTATTATGATTATTGTTTGTTCTTCGTATCATTTTGATCAAGTAATGTATTATAACTTTTATTAGTGTATAAAAACGAGATTCATTAGAATTTAAAAGATTGAAGTAAACAAACATTTAAAATATATTTTTAATTTGAATATTTATTTTCCTTTTATATTTTTTAAAAGTTATTTTTAAATTTTATCAACTATGTTTCATTAATGTTTGCAAATTTAATAAATGTGTTGGTTTTCATGAAATTTTATTTGGTATTATAATCTAAAATGTAAATAACTATAATTTATTTTAAACTTTGATTATGACTATTATTTGTTCTTTGTATCATTTTGATCAAATGATATATTATAACTTTTATTAGTGTATAAAAAAAGAGATTCATTAGAATTTAAAAGATTGAAGTAAACAAACATTTAAAATATATTTTAATTTGAATATTTGTTTTCCTTTTATATTTTCTAAAATATATTTTTAAATTTTATCAACTAGGTTTCATTAATGTTTGTAAATTTAATAAATGTGTTGCTTCTCATGAAATTTTATTTGGTATTATAATCTAAAATATAAACAATTATAATTTATTTTAAACTTTTATTATGATTATTATTTGTTCTTTGCATTATTTGATCAAATGATGTATTATGACTTTTGTTAGTATATAAAAAAGAGATTCATTAGAATTTAAAATATTGAAGTAAACAAATATTTAAAATATATTTTAATTTGAATATTTGTTTTCCTTTTATATTTTTAAAAAAATATTTTTAAATTTTATTGACTATGTTTCATTAATATTTACAAATTTAATAATTGTTTTGGTTCTCATGAAATTTTATTTGGTATTATAATCTAAAATATAAACAATTATAATTTATTTAAAGTATTTAATATCGAAGAAACAACCATCCTTCTAATATTGAATATTTGATAATATTATGTTTTCTTTACCATAATTTTTTATTTTTATAAAAATTAATTAAAATTAATATTAAAGTAGTAAGAAAATGGGTATGAGTATGGGTACGAGATTATACCCGTTATCCGGTGGGGATGGGGATGAGACAAAAGTTTGATACCCGTTGGGTTTGGGTATGGGGATGGGGATGAATTTTTTTTACGGGGATGGGTATGGGATAGCAAAACCCGTGCCCGCCCCGCCCCGTTGCCATCCCTACCCGGCGGTAGTACAGTCTCGCCAGGCGCCACATCCTTACTTTTGGATGCTAGGCGCCACCATTTTTCTAGTTTGCGCAGTTTTCGTAAAACTGCATTTCTCGGTTCGTTAACCGTCCGATATAGGTGAAATTTTGACAGGTGGTCCATAACATGTGGTTCTTTACTTTGAACGGTGGAGATTGGATTTGGAGGTCATTAGCTAGAGATATACATTTCTTAATATTGCTGATTTTGGAGTGTGTAAAATACATGAACAAGCTCTGGATAAGTTCAAGTAACTTCTAACAAAGCATGATTGGGATATGTGGTAAGTCTCTATCAATTTGAAAATTCCTTTGGATTAGTCACATGTGGAGAATTGGTTTAGTGAAGGCATGGGTGTCAGTATTAACTTGCATTGGTGCATAAGATGATGTGCTTAAAATTGTTAGAGTGTTGCTGCTTATATTTTGTTTGAGCATGCTTGGGATGGTCTATATGACTAGGGGATGAATGCACATGTGAGATGCTATAACGCCTAAAACATTATAGATGGCAATGCTTTTCATTAGGGGTACTCTAGAATGAGAGCAAATGAGAGCAACCTGTGTGAAGTGTGCTTGAACCTGAACTAAAGCCAGTAATGTGCAAGTACTGGTGTAGTGACTAGCGGTACGTGTACCCCGCCAGGCAATTTGGAAGTGGTAGCGAATGGCAGTACGTGTCCCCCGCCAGGCAATCTGGAAGCGATAGCGACTGGCGGTACGTGTCCCCCGCCAGGCAATTTGGAAGCGGCAGCGCCTAGCGGTACGTGTCCCCCGCCAAGCGATTTTGCTGTAGCAGATTGTTGTTATGCTTGCTATGATGTGCGTGATCTACAAGGCTTCTAGGATATCTTAAAGGTTGGCTTGCTGGTGTTCCTTGAGTTGAGCTCGGCACGTATCCCTTGAGTTGAGCTCGGGATAGGGGTTAAGCACGTGGCATTCCTCGAGTTGAGCTCGGAATGACATCCCTCGAGTTGAGCTCGGGATGGCGGATGAACATGAGGAACCCTTGAGTTGAGCTCGGGTTGGCGAGTGTTGCCGGTGTGAGTGTGCTGGTTGTGGCCAATACGGATGGGTCCAGATAGATTGCCCTCCTCAGTAGTTGACTGACGAGTTTGGTAGTCTTGGGACGTTACAAATTATGTTCGTATATGGGAACTCCACCTGGCGTTACGGTGTATGATCTGTAGCATGGTTACTCGCACGTGCTCTATCGGTTGTGGCCGATAGGTATGGCAGCAAGACACCTTGAGGTACCCACTAGAAGATGTAGAAAATGAATAACATGGTGGTGGCCATGTGATGTGATATCAAAGGATGGAATTCCTTTGGTGTGATTGTGTGATTGGTATATTTGTGTCATATATATATATATGTTTATTTTGTTAGCTCACCCTATTTGCTTGTGTTTGGCAATGACCGTGTACGCGGTACACGGGAGCAGATGATGTTGCAGGTGGATCTGGTGAGGCTTAGCAGCGGAGCGGGGAAAACTCATGGGAACAGTTTTATAGAGTTTTATCATTTATGGTTTTGGAATAAATATGTAATCTATTATGAGACTGTTTTGGTATTTTATTGAATTTTTAGAAGATTTGAACTTAGAGTTATATTTATTATGAAATAAATTCTTTGAAATTCTCGCGTTTTTGGGAAATGGATTTATAATAAATGTGATTTTATTTTCTTATTTTATATTATATTTTAAACCCGTAATATTCGGCAGGGATGTTACATTTGGTATCAGAGCAATGGTTTTCAAAAGATTTTTGGGCCTTGGGAAGTGAGCTTGACGTGTTTTGATTGTATCTTGTGTGTTATGGTTAAGTTCTAATGCTTAACTCTATATGTCTAAGCTTAGTAACAATGTCCTTGCTGGGTTTTGTTGAGCAGGCAAGGAATGTTGCTTGTGAGGCATAGGAAAAATTGGCGCTCTTACTTGGTTTTGGTGAACAGGTAAGGGTGGTGCTCTTGTCGGATTTTGTTGAACAGACAAGAGTTGTGTTTGTGAGGCTCAGGGAAAACAACACTCTTATCGGGTTTTGGCGAGCAGGTAAAGGGTGGACTCTTGCCGGGTTTTGGTGAGCAGGCAAGGGTTGTTGTTTGTGAGTCTTAGGGTAGGCAACGCTCTTACCGGGTTTTGGTGAGCAGGTAAGGGTGATACTCTTGCTGGGTTTTGATGAGCAGGCAAGAGTTGTTGCTTACGGGTCTTAGTAGAAGCAACACTCTTACTGGGTTTTGGTGAGCAGGTAAGAGTGGTACTCTTGCTGGGTTTTGATGAGCAGGCAAGGGTAATTGCTTATAAGACCTAAGGAAAGTAATGCTCTTACCGGGTTTTGGTGAGCAAGTAAGGGGTATTACTTGTCTTTCCCGATGCGTTGGTGCGCAAGGGGAGAGGTTCTTTCCAAGAAGCGTTGGTGCGCAAGAAAGGAACTTGTGAACTGGAAGTATTAAGAACAGAAAATGTCTTGGTAGAGTGATGGGGGTGCACACTCATGACTATATATGAGATAATTTCCTTTCTTAATTCTAAAGGTTTTGGTAAAAGAGAGAGAAGTTATAGGTTGAGTTTCTTTTCTATACCTTTTCTTGTTATGTTTGCACTTCTGTGGTATATGTTTATTATTTATGGTGGTAAAGGAATGCAGATTCAAGTTTAAACTTGATCTGTTTGCCTTGCAGGGATTAGAATAGGCCTTTGAGGTAGTCTCTTGATCGAAGATACAAATATGCAGAAGGTTGTGTATCAGTGTACAAGTGAAGTTAAGTTGTGGATTGTAGGCGAAAAGCACTAGAGGAGTTTAGAAACATCAAGTTAAATTGAGGGCAAGAATAGGTTCTTGGAATGAATACCACAAGTTTTTGCGAGAGGAATCAAATTCAAAGGTTAGAATAAGGAGAGGTGTTCAGTGCATGCTTGTACAACAAAGTTGAGAAGTCAAATGGGTACTACACCCTAACATGGGTCTGAGGTCGGAGTGGAAAATAGGGAAACTTATGAGGCCAAGGCTAAACTAAGAGGGTAGAGACAAAAAAAAGTGATAATCTCAAGCGGAAGGTAAAGTTGAGGCAAAACTCGAAAGAATAGATCGACCAAGCAATGTTCTAAGAAAGGGGGAAAACCAATCACGTGGTAAGAGTACCATATGTTCAAGGTTTTATGCCGGTCAACCTCCATGAAAGGCAGTTAAATCTTCTCGGCTATAACCACAATTTAAATCGAGAGTAGAATGGATGTTCTAAGTAAGGGGCTCACAAGAGAGAAAAGTTTGACTTGGGACATGAGATGAACGGTTTCAATTACTGAAAGAAGAAGTACTTCGTTAAGTTGTTCTTGCGGGAATGAGGCAGTTGGTAACATCATGGCACAAGGGAGGATGAAAGGAAAAGAGAAAAGTCTTACGTAGCTGAAGGAGTGTCTCTACTAATTGGTGTTGGATCAGTTAAAGTAAATAATTAAAAGGACACAAGATAGAAAAGTGGTGTTTGGGGTTATACGCTTTGGTTTTAATCGAGATCATATACTCCTAGGTATTGCCATTACGAGAATTGGGTTCTGGTTGTATGCAAAAGGGAGTTGGTACTGAGATGTTGATTTACTCTACAATTGCGGCTAAGTGCGGAATACTTGGGTTTGGTGGTGTCTCGAGATGATCGAAGAATTCATACTCAAGGTTAATTGGAATTGACTCTTTTGTGAAACTGGGACATCAACACAAGAGTGGATAGGTTATTTTCCAATCTCATTCTAGAACGGTGTGGTACTCAACAAGGTGGCGTTCGATGATCCAAAGATATAAATCAACGACGGTGTATCAATTGTAAATGGATCAGAAAGGTGAGGACAGAATGTCGTGTGAACTAGAGTTACTTAGCAAAGACCAGAGAAGAATAGATGTAGAGCATCTAGATGGGGGAAGAGTCATAGACTCGTTTTCAAGTAGATGCTTGAATTTCACTTTGGAGTGGTGAAGTTCTTTATCGCATTAGTACTGGAGGAAGAGCTGGTGTCAATAGTTTCTAATCGGATGGTGTCGTGGGGAATGGGAAGAAAGAGGAGTAGAGGAATAGATACTAAAAACTTGATGACGAGGACTTAGTGTAAACACTATAATGATTGCAAGTTTTAGTAGATCGCTAAGAAGAAACCAGTGAGTTAAACCACTTAAGTGAAGTATTAATCAAGATCAGAATTAGACTATATAAGGCGGTGGGTGGTAAAAGAGGCAAAAATTTAGATGTGTGAATACTAGGATTGGGAGTTGGCGATTATTAGGCTGAGTTGCTGTAGCAGACCACGGAGAAATCTTGTTTAATCCAAGACTAGATGAACGCGTCACAGAGCAGACAAAAGTTGTATGCAAATATGGGGAGAAGGTCGTGGAAGTTTTAGGATGGAGAGAATGCGATTCTTAAGATTACTCCAATTACTGGCAACGAAAGAACGATCAGACTAAAAAAAGAAAAAAATTCTTTTGGACCTTAGCGGATAACACGAAAGATAGGTCTAGCAGCCTATGAGATCGCTTTACCACCGCACTTGGCAAACTTGTATATAGGATTTACAGTTAAGGAAGTACATTGCAAGTTTTACACTTGTGTAAGACGAGGACGACGTTCAGGTACGTGAGGATCTAATAGTGGGAGTTGGATCAATGAGAATCTTGGATTCTCAAGTCAAGCCACTCAGAGGGAAGGAGATCTGGACTGTGGAAGTCCTTTGGGACGAGGCAACCCAAGAGAGGACTTGAGTGATGGAAGACCTAACGAGGCAATCCTATCCGCACTTGTTCCCTAGTAAGTCCAATTTTCGAGGACGAAAATCCTTTAAGGTGGGGGAAATGAAAGACCCGAGAAATTTGAATAATTAATTAAATAATTATTTAATAAATGCGGGTAGTATGAGCCTTTAAGGCATTTAATGCGGATTACTATCACGTGGAAACGTACTAGCTCATGTGGTTGAGAGTACTTTGATTGTGTGAGAGGACTTGGGTTCGAGTCCCAAGTATGCCAATTATGTGTTATTTATTTGTTTTTATTTTTTTAAATATATGTTGAGCATGATTATGAAATGATATAATCATTTAATTATATTAGTCATCATGAAACATGAATTGGTTAAATGGTTGATCATTGATTTGGCATTTGTATGGTTATGGGTTCAAGCCTTGGAGAACCCAAATTAAACTTTATTTTTGCTATTTTAGGTTTTGGCTTGAATTTGAAGGGTTAAGGGAAACCTAGATGCATGGGCAGTCAAGGGAGGCTGAAAAACGGACCATAAAGAATCAATGAATGATAATAAACATTGCCATTAAACCTTAAATTCGTTTTTGGTAATTATCTAGCTTTAAGACACCTTTAAAAGGCCAATGTGAGGTAAGAAGAAGGGTTTTGGCAAGCTGTGAGTGTACTCAGAAAACAGAACACGAAAGTGAAGCTTTGAAGCTGAATTGGGAGAGAAAGCCAAAGAGAGATCATTGAGAATCAAGAGAGAATTTACAACAATTCCAAAATTAAGCCAAGGGAACCAGGTTAGGGGAGCTGAACCACGTCCTATATGAGTTTTTATGCGTAATTGTATGATTATAGAATGTGTATGTTTGGTTTTTGTTAAACTTGCATTAAAATCTGAATTTCTGGAATTTTTCTCTAGAAACTGCCTGGCGGGCTGCTCATAGCCGCCAGGCGGCACATGTTAGTTTAGTATGTTTCTGGGTTCCCTAAGGAACCGCCTAGCGCTGAATCCCTGTACCGCCAGGCGCTGAATCCCTGTACCGCCAGGCGCCACAAACCTGCAACCCAGTTTCTGGGTTTTGTGATGAACTGCCTGGCGGTGATGAACACCCGCTAGGCGACGTGAACCTGTTCATTTGATTTTGACATTTTTACGTGTGCTTGAGTGATTCTGATTGAGGAAAGGGGAAGTCCTTATTGGTTCTGAGTGTTTGGGCATCATACATAATTGAATTACATGTGAGTGATGGTCAAATTGGACGAAAATTGAATTAATATTATTTGGGGTTGAGATTGTTATTGTGACACTAAGTTAAATGAAATAATGTAAGGAGTTTTCGTATAGTGGGAGCCATAGGAACGAACCATGATCTTAAACCTGTGAGTGTAGCCTTTGAATAGAAAAATCAATGGAAAATAGAGTAGTTGGGGATTGGTTAAAGCTCGTAGGTACAGAGAAGAAGGTTGGGGTTCCTGGAACAGCAGGAACCGCCTGGCGACACTTTGGTTACCGCCAGGCGTCGTATCAAGGATGTGAGGGGTGCTCTGGTTCACGAAAAATGCTGTTTTTTGTACTTTTTGCACAACATGGACCGGCCGACGGTAGTACAGTCCCGCCAGGCGCCACATCCTCACTTTTTGGCGCTAGGCACTACCATTTTTCTAGTTTGAGCAGTTTTCGTAAAACTTCATTTTCTGATTCGTTAACTGTCCGATATAGGTGAAATTTTGACAGGTGGTCCATAACATGTGGTTCTTTACTTTGAACGGTGGAGATTGGATTTGGAGGTCATTAGCTAGAGATATACATTTCTTAATATTGCTGATTTTGGAGTGTGTAAAATACATGAATAAGCTCTGGATAAGTTCAAGTAACTTTTAACGAAACATGATAGGGTTATGTGGTAAGTCTATATCAATTTGAATATTCCTTTGGATTAGTCACATGTGGAGAATTGGTTTGGTGAAGGCATGGGTGTCAGTATTAACTTGCATTGGTGCATAAGATCATGTGCTTAAAATTGTTAGAGTGTTGCTACTTATATTTTGTTTGAGCATGCTTGGGATGGTCTATATGACTAGGGGATGAATGCACATGTGAGATGCTATAAGACCTAAAACATTATAGATGGCAATGCTTTTCATGAGGGGTACTCTAGAATGAGAGCAAATGAGAGCAACCTCTGTGAAGTGTGCTTGAACCTGAACTAAAGCCAGTAATGTGCGAGTACTGGTGTAGCGACTGGCGATACGTGTACCCCGCCAGGCAATCTGGAAGCAGTAGCGACTGGCGGTACGTGTCCCCCGCCAGGCAATCTGGAAGCGGCAGCGCCTAGTGGTACGTGTCCCCCACCAAGCGATTTTGCTGTAGCAGATTGGTGTTATGCTTGCTATGATGTGCGTGATCTACAAGGCTTCTAGGATATCTTAAAGGTCGGCTTGTTGGTGTTCCTTGAGTTGAGCTCGAAACGTATCCCTTGAGTTAAGCTCAGGATAGGGGTTAAGCACGTGGCATTCCTCAAGTTGAGCTCGGAATGGCATCCCTCGAGTTAAGCTCGGGATGGTGGATGAACACGAGGAACCTTTGAGTTGAGCTCGGGTTGGTGAGTGTTACCGGTGTGAGTGTGCTGGTTGTGGCCAATACGGATGGGTCCAGATAGATTGCCCTCCTCAGGAGTTGACTAACGAGTTTGGTAGTCTTGGGACGTTACGAATTATGTTCGTATATGGGAACTCCACCTGGCGTTACGGTGTATGATCCGTAGCATGGTTACCCGTACGTGCTCTATCGGTTGTGGCCGATAGGTATGGCAGCAAGACACCTTAAGGTACCCACTAGAAGATGTAGAAAACGAATAACATGGTGGTGGCTATGTGATGTGATATCAAAGGATGGAATTCCTTTGGTGTGATTGTGTGATTGGTATATTTGTGTCATATATATATATATATATATATATATGTTTATTTTGTTAGCTCACCCTATCTGCTTGTGTTTGGCGATGATCGTGTACGCGGTACACGAGAGCAGATGATGTTGCAGGTGGATCTGGTGAGGCTTAGCAGCGGAGCAGGGAAAACTCATGGGAATAGTTTTATAGAGTTTTATCATTTATGGTTTTGGAATAAAGATGTAATCTGTTATGAGATTATTTTGGTATTTTATTGAATTTTTAGCAGATTTAAACTTAGAGTTATATTTATTATGAAATAAATTCTTTGAAATTCTCGCGTTTTTGGGAAATGGATTTATAATAAATGTGATTTTATTTTCTTATTTTATATTATATTTTAAACCCGTAATATCCGGCAGGAGTGTTACAACATCCAGTTATCTTGAATCGTGCCAATATTTCTTGAGCATATCTGCACTAACAAATGAAGATTCCAATACTATTTTGAATTACTTCAATGCCAAGGAAATATCTCATCCTTCCCAAGTCTAACATACTAAACTCTGACATCATTGAACCTTTAAATTTCTCACACATTCTTTTATTATTTCCAGTGAAGATCACATCATTTACGTAAAGTTGATTATTAAAATGTTATGTGTATTTTTCTTGGTAAACAAAGTGTGTTCACTAGGACATTTCTCAAAATTCTCTTTGGCAAAGTACGCCTCAATTCTGTTGTACCTAGCTCTTAGAGCTTGTTTAAGCCCATATAATGCCTTCCTCAATCGGTAGATTTTGTCTTCTTGGCCTTTCTTAACAAACCCTTTTGGTTGTTGTATGTACACTTCTTCTTTGAGCTCACCATGGAGAAAGACACTTTTTACGTCTAGTTTGAATACTTCCCATCTATGGTGAGTTGCTAAAGCTAACAATATTTGCACTTTGTTAAGCCTTGCCACAAGGGCAAAAACTTCGGTATAATTTATGCCATACTGTTCTGCGTACCCTTTTGCCACCAAACGAGCCTTGTATTTCTCAATATTCCTACGTTCATTGAGCTTGGTTTTAAAAACCCCATTTAACCCCAATAGGTGTGATTCCTTTTGGAGCAACAGTGAGTTCCCATGATTTGTTCCTTTCAATTGCTTGGATCTCCAAATTCCATTGCTTTTCTCCATTTTCTATTTTGCGATGCTTCCTCGTAGGAGTGAGGGTAAATTCCATTGCTTTTCTCCATTTTCTATTTTGCGATGCTTCCTCGTAGGAGTGAGGGTCACTCCCATTTTCAGTCAGCATTAGCGCCATTAGGCCGACTTCTGCTTCAGAAAAATGTGTATAATCTGCCATCTAAGCTGGTTTTCTTCTCTGCCTTGTTTTCCTCCCTTGAACTAGGGAGTCGTGTTCATCATATTCAGCATCCTCGGTTGCTAGTGGGTTGGTTTCATTTGAACTGGGCTCAGTTTGATGACTCGAGGAAAAAGCTTCGAGAGTGATACTATCATTGCGGGCCTGTTGTGCAGAACTTGGATCTTTACTTCTAATTTTAATTGTTTGTTCTTCCCAGTCTAGCATGTTAGTGTTGCATTCTTTTGTCGTTCCTTGCCAATCCCAACTCTTGTCTTCTTCAAAGATTACATCACGACTTATGATGATTTTCTTTGCGATAGGATCAAATAACTTGTAAGCTTTAGATTCATCACTAATTCCTAGAAACACATAATGCTTGCTTTTGTCGTCGAGTTTGCCTCTCTTTTGGTTTGGTACATGAGCATGGGATACACATCCGAAAACTCAAAAATAATCTACTCTTGGCTTTTCACCACACCAAGCTTCCTCGGGAGTTTTCTGTTCTATAGCTGAAGTTGGACTTCGGTTCTGTACATGCACACACCATCTAGCTGCTTCAGGCCAGAAAGCTTTAGGAACTTGTCTTTCATTCAACGTTGCTCGTACTATGTTCATGAGTGTTTTATTCTTTCGTTCAGCGACTCCATTTTGCTGAGGCGTGTAGGCAGTTGTTAGTTGTCTTGAAATTCCATGAGTGCTACAAAAAATTTTGAACTCTAGTGAGGTAAATTTACCTCCTTGGTTCATCCTAAGATAGGCGATGTATGTGCCAATTTCCTTCTCAACGCATGCTTTTAATCTTTGAACATGGTCAACGCCTCAGATTTCTCTTGCAAAAAAAATAGATCCAGGTTTTACGAGAAAAATCATCAATGCAATTTAATATGTTCCTCTTATTGTTGTTTGAGGATTGTGTGATGGGATCACAAATGTCAGCATGAATTAGTTGAAGCTGTTTTGAGGCCCTCCATAGACATTTCTTCAGTATTGGCTCTCTTTGTTGTTTACCAATGAGACAGGTACCACAAATTCTGTGTTGGACTTTCAGAGGTGGAAGTCCAATGACCATTTCCTTACATGTGAGCGTGTTTAGGCCTTTGTAGTTAAGGTGGCCAAAATGACAATGCCACAAATGTGTTTCTTGGTCTGAGGTGGTATTCGCTTGCATGCACATTAGATTTTTGGTTGCTGTAGAGGCTATTACGTAAAACATCCTATTACCCTTCATATCAGTGTGCATAATTAAGCCTTTCTTTGGATGGAATATCTTGCAACTTCCATGTTGAATTAGGATGGACAAGCCTTTTTCTTGGAGTTGGCCTAAGCTTAGTAAATTGTTCTTAAGCTCGAGGACAAAATAAACATCTGATATCGCCTGAGTGAAGCCATTAACTCTTACTCGAATGCTTCCTTTACCAACAACTATCATTGTGGTATTATTTCCATGCTTCACAGTTTTGCACAAGCCCTCCTTAAATTCGAAAAACCACTCCTTGTTCCTTGTCATGTGATTACTGCAACTGGAATCTAGGAACCACACTTCGTCATGCATTGTGTGATGTAATTCTTCATACGCCATCTAATAGAATTTCTTCGTCAGCCTCTTCAAACTCCACATAATGAGCCTATTTTTCAAAATCTGGACACTCATGCTGAAAGTGATCCATCTTGTGACATTTAAAGCACTCAATAAATGCTTTATTGAATGATTGTCTTCCCCTTCCACATCTAGCTCTGTTGTTGATGTTGCGTCCCCCTCTAAATGCACCTCGGCCTCCCCTACCCCATGTAGGTCTATCATTAGTTGTAATCTTCAAAACTTGTTCTTCTATTTGGAAACCTTGCATACGTTGCTCATGCACCAAAAGGCTGTCGTGTGGTTCATCAATGGTTAAGGTACCAAGATCATTTGACTTTTCTATCGAACACGTAGCATAGTTGAATTTCAAGGTTAAAGATCTGAGTATTTTGCTAACAACCACACTTTCCTCCATTACTTCACCACTAGCTTTCATTTTCGTTACCACATGGAGAAGTCTACTCTAGTAGTTTTCAACTGTTTCCTCTTCCTTCATAGTAAGTAACTCAAATTCTCTTTTGAGTGCTTGGAGTTGTGCTCTTTTTACTCTTGTGGACCCTTGATACTTTCTCCGCATGGAGCTCCATATCTCTTTTGAGGTTCCTTTGTTATAAATAGTTTCAAGAATTTCTCTATCAATGGCTTGAAACAAGAAATTCTTGACTTTCGAGTCTTTGAGTTTGGCCTTTTCTATGGTCTTCCGTTGTGCTTCTATGGGCGTGGTTCTAGGGTAGAGGTTGGTATGCCGTCTTCTATAAGGTGCCACATTTCCTTACTCCTTAGGAAATTTTCCATTGTTATTGACCAAAAATCATAGTGGCCATCAAAGTTGGGAATGACTGGTTGAACAAATTTTTTCGATGACAAATTGATCTTTTGGTTCTCACTCTTACACACTTGTAAAGTGATTCACTCCTCACATTGTGCCACTCCTAACTCTGTATCAGGCCCTTCTCACAAAGTGTTTCACTCCTCACACTATACCCACTCCTCATTCTGTATCAGGCCCCTCTCACGTGGTTTTGATACCAATTGTAAAAGCTATATATATGATGAAGAAAGAGAACTAGAGAGAAAACTTCATGTTTATTAAGATAAGCGAGAGTGGCTTATATAAGCTGACATAAAGTAACCGAATGCGTTGTCGTGGTTTAGTAGTCCCACGTAGCAAGGAAACTGATACCGAAAATAAAGCACCCAACAAAGAAATTGGTTCTGGAAACCAGGATTTATTCAACTACTGAAACGACTAAATATCAAGCAACAACTTTTGTACGTATAATCATGTATGCTTAATTAGTAATTTGGTCTATAAATTTATGTTTTTTATTTTTATTTTTGGTCCTTATTTTTTGTATTCAATTGAACGCAAAGTTTTGTTAATTAGAGTTAATGCGGTTCCTTCCATCAAATTAGTGTTAACATTGTTTTTGAAAGGTGATCACATGTCAGTTTAATAAAAAGTTTAATTATTAATTTGATCTTTATATTATTTTTGTAGACTCAATTGAGTCCTTATGTTATCTAAAGAAGACAATATGGTCTTTTTCATAAAATCATTCATTAGGAGGTGATCATCCATTTTCTCCCTCTCTAACCTCTTCTTCTTCTTCGACGACACAATCCCACCAAGATTACCTTCTTCAGATCCAATATTTACTCCATTAAATCCAAGATCACATATTCAAAATCTCTAGTGACTAGGAATGTCAACGGGGCGGGTAGGGTACGGGTAGTAGCTCCCCCGTACCCTACCCGCTGTATAAATATTCGCCCCGTACCCGTACCCATATCCGTCGGGTATCCGTTATGCGGGTACCCGTTTATTTTTTTCATATCCGCGGGTATCCACGGGTACCCGCAGGTATTTACAAAAATATTTTAAAAAATAAATATTTAGCCATAATTAGTGCTTAGATCAACAAGTTCCCTTTCTCCGATTGATTCTTGAAAAACAAACAAATAAAAAATCAGTACCAATTTATATTGTAGTTTATTTTTGAATAAAATATTAAAGAAATTATAACTTCATCCATGTCCACCTCTTGCAACATTGTATAAAATTTCATGGTTGTCCAATTTTAATCTACAAGAGCCTTAAAACATAAGAAGTTCAGTAAAAATTTCTAACAATCACTTAATTAAAATATCTAAGTAAAAGTGTTAATTTCATTACATTCCATGTTGGTCCATAACCAGTCTTAGAGACACATCAATTCCTCCACAGTATATGGAAGTAATTTACTCATTTGTGGGATAAGAATCTGATCACCATTATTGAATGAAGACTCATAATGCTTTTTACTAATATATATATATATATATATATATATATATATATATATATATATATAAGGGTAAAGTTTAGCGGGTACGGGTATCCACGGGTACGGATACTATGATACCCGTACCCGCCCCGTAAACATGCGGGTATCAAAAATACCCATACTCGCGGGTAGCGGGTATCCATTTTTAATATCCATTTTCTACCCGTTGCGGGTTTTATCCACGGGTAAGGATTTTTTTGACATCCCAACCAGTGACAGATCTCTAGTAAATACTTTGCGAGTGCCAAAACATATGTACAAAATTTTTAGGGCGCCACAAAAACAAAATATACTAAAATTAAAATAAACTATTGTTTATCTATCTATCCATCCATGTATTTATCTATTATATATAGTGGCAGATCTTTAGTAAATACTTTGGGAGTGCCAAAATATATGTACAAAATTTTTAGGGTGCCACATAAACAAAATATACTAAAATTAAAATAAACTATTGTTTATCTATTTATCTATCCATGTATTTATCTATTATCTATTATATATATATATATATATATATATATATATATAAATTGGAGGCAAAAGTGGTGATAGCTTTGTCGCTTAAACTATCCCAAACAAAATAGAATAAAACCTCCTTACTAATGTTGCACAGGGATTAACTCAGGTTAGTCCAAGGATGAAACCAATGCCATTAGTAGATTGAATGCAAAAGAACATTTATTTTTTGGGAGGGAGATTTTAGTGAAAACAAAAAGTATGTTGCAATAACTACAAGAAAGCTAAAGCTAGTTGATCATAATAATGTACAATCGAAAACTAACATATTTAGAGTTAGAGATAAAGAAATACGTAGGAAACAAATGAGATAAAATGTGTCACAACTGATATCGCGACGAGACAACAAACGAAAAAAGGAAAGATTTAAAAGATACAAAGATTTGGAGTAGCTACCATAGTTTATTCTGAAAAAAATTATGGAAAACCGTAAAATAAGACATAGTTTGCGAAAACCAAATTTTGGTTTGGGAGCCGATTACGCGTAAGGAATGTGTTAACACCCTACAACACTCCATCGAAGGCAATACCTTTAATTAAATGTGCAAATGGATGTGTTTTTTCAAAATGTATTTCAACCATAAACTCATGCATTTATCTCCAATAATCATATTGTTTTCGTTTTTGTATTTAGATATGGAATGGTAGATAGAGATAAAAAAAGACAAAAGTGAAGAAGAAAGTGGATGAAGAAGAGAATGACAATGAAAGTTTGAAAGAATGTAAATTGCAGTAAAGTAAATTATTAGGGATAAAATAAAAATTAGTAAATTGCTACATTCATCACTATATTTCCCATTTATCCTATTCGCGACATTATTAGAGTGTTGGAATTGTAACCATAATTTGTCACACTTATTTTACGTTTGAATGACCTGTTTATATTTCCCCCTTTTTTGAAAGTTAAACTAAAAAAAAAATAAAAGAAAATTTACATTAATGAGATAATTGAAATCACCCATGTTATGTCAGATGTGCCCATTCTTCTCATGTTCTTCGGTAGTTATCATAAATAACTTCTCTTTTCGATCCAAATTTGTCCTTGTCTTAATTACAATTTTCTTGATATTATCTTCTTTGTTTCAATCTCATTTTTCTTTATCTCCTTTCTCGATTTTCAGCGTCTCAATACATTTCTCTTTTACTTCATCGCACTCCTTTTAATATACTTGTGTCGATCTCATATTTTATCCCTTCGATTCAATTCATATCTCTATATCCTCAACAAGTATATATATATATATATATATGTTTGGGATTAATATCCCTTGTGTAGAAAATACACATAGGGGATATGTTTGTAATAAAGAAAATATGGTTAAGCCCAAAATACATATGAAGAATAATAATAATAATAAAAACAAAAAATAAGATAGAGATAAGATATTAATGATATCTTAACACTCCCCCCTCAAACTGGTGCATACAAATCGTATGTACCAAGCTTGTTAAAAATTTAACTAATTATCGGTCCCCGTAAAGACTTAGTGAAAATATCTGCTAACTGATCACTTGAGTTAACAAAATCAGTCTTGATGTCTCTAGATACAATCTTTTCTCGAATGAAATGATAGTCAATCTCAATGTGTTTAGTCCTCTCATGAAAGACATGATTAGAACTGATATGAAGAGCAATTTGATTGTCACATATAAGTGTCTTGATTAACATCTCCAAATTATAACCCTTTGGGCAATTGCTTAAGCCAAACAAACTCACAAGTGGCTGAAAGCCATGGCTCTATATTGTGCTTCTGCACTATATCTTACAATAACACTTTGTTTCATGCTTGTCCAAGAGATAAAGTTACCGACACAGAATATGGATGTAGACCTTCTATCAGAAAGAGATCTTGCCCAATCAGCATTTGAATAACAAACAACTCTTTCATGGTTATTAGAACCATATAACAATCTTTTTCCAAGAGATCCTTTAATGTACTTTAATATACAAATGATTGCATTCCAATGATCTTCACATAGAGAATTAAGATATTTGTTTACCACACTAACTGCCAAGGAAATGTCAAGATGAGTACTGTAAGATAATTCAATTTTCCAACTAATTTTCTATATTGTTCAAGATCTGACATAGGCTCCCCTGATTTGGTATAAGTTTAATATTGGGATCCATGGGTGTGTAACCAGATTTGAATTCATCAACCCAATTTCTACCAAAATATTCAGTGCAAACTTCCTTTGAGAAATAACAATATCATCTTTGTTGGGTTGTGCCTCCTCAATACCCAAGAAATATGAGTTTCCAAGATCTGTGGTTTGAAAATGATCACAAAGATGTCATCAACATATACTACAAATAGACACATCCGACACTTGAATGATGATAAAAGACTGAATGATCTGCCTCACATCGAGTCATACCAAATTGTTGAACAACATTGGTAAATTTCTCAAACTAGACCTTAGGAGAATGTTTTAAGCCATATAAAGATTTGAAAAGACGATATACCAACCCATAAGACTCCCCTAAAGCAACAAATCTTGGAGGTTGATCCATATAAATCCCCTCTTGCAAAATGCCATTAAGGAACACATTTTTAACATTCAGTTGATAAAGAGACCATTGTTCAAAAGTCAGTCATGACAATAAATAAACGAATAGAAGCCATTTGTACAACGGGAGAAAATGTATCACCATAATCCAACCTAAAGATTTGGGTGTAACCTTTGGCCACAAGTCGTGCTTTAAAACCATTAATTGTATAATCAAGTCCAACTTTCATAACAAAAGCCCACCTGCAACCAACAACATATTTCCCAGACGGTATTGGGACAAGTTCCAAAGTTCCATTATTATGAAGAGATCTTAGTTCATTGAGCATGGCCTAACGCAAACCAGGATGGGCTAAGGCATCACGAACAAATTTTGGAATGGTCATAGAAGAAATAGATGAAAGAAAGGTATAAAAAGGTGAAGACAATTTATGGTAACTTAAAGCAATATAATGAGGAAGGGATTATGTCTAGAACATATACCTTTTCTGAGGTAAATTGGAAGGTCACTTGGTGGAAGGGGAGACTCAATTGTTAGATCCGGAAGAGACATAATAGTTAACACTTGAGTTGAGTCACTCGATGGTTGTTGAGGACGATGACGACGACTATAAACTTGAAGTGGTGGTGGAGCAGAAACTGACAACGTATAAGACATACATGAAAGATCACAAATCATAGGAATATTAACAGTATTAGGAATATTGACTATATTAGATGGAGAGTCAGTGGAATGAGAGGAACTTTTAAAGTAAAAATAAGACTCATTGAATGTGACATCCGCAAAAACATAATAGTGGTTAAGAGAAGGAGAAAAACACTTGTATCCTTTTTGTGATCTCATGAACCCTAAAAAACACATATGTGCGATTGAGGAGACAAATTATCAAGACCAGGACTAAAATTGTGTACAAAATATATAGACCCAAAATCCTTGAGTGGTAAGGGATGAAGAGGTTCATAAGGAAATAAAATGGAAATAGGTATTTTATTATCTAAAACCGAAGAAGGCATTCGATTAATAAGATAACATGCAGTACGAACAACATCACCTAAAAAGGTTGAGGAATCTCACCATGAATTAAAAAGCGTGCGAGCTGTTTCAATAAGATGTTTATTCTTACGTTCATCCACCACATTTTTTTTAGGTGTATATGCATAAGAAGTTTGATGCAGAATGCCATGCGAAACCATAAATTTTTTAAAAGAATTGGATAGATATTCACGACCATTATCACTTCTCAAAATTTTAATAGGAACACCAGATTGAGTTTGAATTTCATTAAAAAAAGATTGGAAGATTTGAAATAATTCAGAATGACTATTCATTAAATATAACCAAGTACACCGTGAATAATCATCAACAAAAGTAAAAAAGTATTGAAAACGTTAACTAGACGTAACACGACTAGGTCCCCAAATGTTAGAGTTAACTAAGTCAAAAGGGGACAAAGCACCGTGTGCGACACTATGAGAAAAAGAACTATAACTATGTTTTCCTAATTGACACGACTCACACACCAACTTGGGCAACTTGGATAAGCCAAGAACAAGTTGCTACAATTTAGCAAGACTAGGATGACTCAACTTACACGAATAAGAAAAGGTGAAGACTCCATAATTGTGCCAACATGGGAAAAAGGGCGGAGATAATAAAGATCATGGGACTCACATCCAGTGCCAATCACCTATCTCGAACTCTAATCTTGTAAACAAACAAAAGTTTGGGTAAAAGAGATAAGATAATCAAGAGAACATATTAGACGATTAATGGATAATAAGTTAAATGGAGACTTAGGGACATAAAAATATTATCAATGGATAAAAAAAGAAAAATATTGACAGTCCCAACATCATGAGCTAAAACACAAGACCCATTAGCCATTGTAACAGAGGGTAAATTATTCGTAGAGGACAAAGAGGAAAACAAATATTTGTTACCAGTAATGTGATCGATGGCTTCTGAGTCGAACACCCAAGGACCAATAGACGAAGATTCAGTTAAACCAGCCAAAGATGTACCTGTGTAGGCAACATAAGCCATAAAACTAAAGAGCTTACGATACTCACTCCATTTGGCAAATTCATTGATAATAGCAAATTTGTCGGTGGCGAAAACAAATGAAAGAGGATCCGCAATAGATGGTTGTGATAGAGGACCCGTTTGAGAAACAATAGCAGATCGAGGAGGACGACTATACAAGGCTGAACTTACCACAATGATCATACTTGTGTCGTCCTTTTTCTGGCTTGCGAGAGAGGTGACGATTATCATGTTAAGAGACCAAAGTAGAGGAATCATTGGCAGCGACAAGTTTATCATTGGAAGGTTGACAAGGTACACAAAAAAGGGTAGAACAAGTAGAGGTAAAATTGGGTATAATAGGAGAATCCAAAATCTGATTATGGACATAGGAATATTTTTCACCAAGTTCGTGTAACTCAAAAACCATAGAGAACCTTGACCATTCCTTGATTTCTTCAATAGGAATAAAGGTAGGAGGTAATACTTAAATTCATGAAAAAGAGCATTCATCTTCTCAAATAATCTGCCACAGGGTCTTGAGTACGAGGAGAAACAACATTAAAAAGGTCATAACAAACACCATGTAGATATTGGGCGTCGTTGGTGTATAATAACTTTGTAAGTTCGGATACTTCATAACATGTGTCGTAGGCACGAAAGATTGGTTTCAAATGAGATTGAATGGTATTCTTCAGAACCATGCACAAGTGAGCATCAATTATCTTCCAACGAGGAAAATCACCGAGAGCAATGTTAGTCACTTTCAGAGTAAGATAGTTAAGATATCCCTGACTCTCAAGCCAAAGCTTAACATGAAACACCCAAGTCGTATAATTCTTGTCATCTAACTTATCAATAGGCAAGTGCACATCGACATTGGTAGTAAAGGCTGGTAAGTCAGATATATTTGATGTAGAAGCGATAGTAGAAGTGAAAGAAGTAGCGGAAGGCGTCATAGAGGAAAAGGGAGAGAAACCCCAAAGATCCAAACTGCTCTGACGAAAGCAAAATGCAGCAGAAAAGGAGCCCGGACGTGCCGCCACACATGGCGGCAATGGTAGGTAATTTGGCGAATTAGAGAGGCGTGTGGGAGTGCATGGTAGCTTTGATGAGTGCACTGTTGACGATCACAACAGTGTGGTCGTCGGTCGGAACTGGATCTCCGACGGCGGGCGACGACGTTGACAAAGGATCTAGTGACAAAGGCAACAAAAATGTTCCTTAAAACCCTTAGGCTCTAGATACCATATTAAATATAGTGAAACTAGGATTGAGATTATTATCCCTTATGTAAAAAATACACATAGAGATTGTATTTGTAATAAAGAAATATGAACTAAGCCCAAAATACATATGAATAATAATAACAATAAAAATAAAAAATAAGATAAAGATAAAATATTAATGATATCTTTAAGTATAATTATCACTACTTAACAAATTAATATATTAATAATTTTATCACTTAGGAATGTTTACTTAGAAGTATAAATGTTAATCTGAAACGTGGTTTAAAACGTAAAATAATTAACATTGTTTGTAGGTATAATTAGTCGTAACATACCCACTTTCATCCCAATGTGTCTAAATGGTATCCACTTTTAACTGTGTCTACTTAGTACCCAAATTAATTAATTTGCATCAATGTGGTCCCTTTTCGTTGACTCTATTAAATAAGATAACGTTTGACTGTGTGGACTTGGTAAGTGAGGAAAAATTTTATGACGTGGCACAAGAGTTGTGTGTGATGTGGAGCAATGCAGCATAAGACAAAAATCAAAATAAAAAAAGTCACAAAATTGGGAACATTTCTCTACAGACGTTAGCAAAGCGGGGACGAAGAAGGTTTGCTGATTTTGGGGGAGTTAACGCGTTGTGGACAAAATTGAAGCTGCAATTGACATCAAATTGGCATATATTTTGGATTACAGGTGCACAAACCAATATTTTTTGTTGTTGATTGCATGATTTGTTGTTGGGATCGTGGAGTTTAGGGTTTTTTGTTTGAATGTTGTGCGTGGTTTAATTTAATGGTGTTATGCGATGCTGTTATCATTTTTCTATGATTTGGTTGACAGTGGTGATTTATAAAGTGTGATTGTGTTGAATATGTCGTCCTCTGTTACTTATGCTTTTGTCGATTTTGATGCTTTTGTCGGTGTGATAGTGGTATGAAATGTAATATGTGATTTTTTGTTTGGGCAAATTGATATTTCATAGGCTAGTATAGATATATCATTGTTTGTTGGTATGGACGACTCCCATTTTGAAGTCGTCTTTCATCATGTGGGAGGTTTTGAGAGTAATGGGTTACTACAATATGTTGAACAATATAGTATTTTGGCATGTGACCTAGACAAATGGAGCTATTTCAAGATTTTGGGTATTTTGAAGGAGATAGGTTATGCCTATGTGAAGGAAATATGGTATGTAGTGGGTGGAGGATTTGTTTTGGAGTGTAAATTAGAGTTGTTGTCTGATGACCGAGGGGCATGTCATATGGTCAATATTGCGACACTTAATGGTCAGGTGCACTTGTATGTGGTACACACAATGGATGAAGCTGGGGTAGTGAATATGTTAGAATATCATCCTGATGTGGAAGAGAGTGATGTTCAGGGTGATGTTGAGGGTAATCCTAAGGGTGATGTGAGTGAGGGTGTACAAAGTCAAAATGATGAAGATGGATGTGAAGTTCATGGGGGTGTACAAGTTCAAAGTGAGGATGATGGAGGTCAGGTTCATGAGGGTGTACAAAGTGAAAATGAGGAAGATGGTGTAAGACCCGAGAATATTAAATAGTTAATTAAATAATTATTTAATAAATGCGGGTAAAAGGAGCCTTTAAGGCATTTAATGTGGAGTGCTATGATATGGAAAAGTATTAGCTTAAGTGGTTGAGAGTATTTTGATTGTGTGAGAGGACTTGGGTTCGAGTCCTATGTATGCCAATTATGTGTTATTTTAATATATGCAATTATTTTATTGATATATTTGAGTATGAGATGTGATCATGAAATCCTAAAATATTAGGGATTATCACAAATGTGAATTGGTTGAATTGGTTATGCATTTGGCTTGGTAATTGATGGGTGGTGGGTTCAACCCTTGCTGAGAATAAATTAATCCTTTTATTTTTTTTGTTAAAATACTTGGGGTCTGAATGTGAAAGGGTGGGAAAACCTTAGAGACCTTGAGTAGCCAAGAGAAGGGAAAGACAACAGCCCATAATGAGCTATGAAAGACAATTATAAATAATTAAAAAGCCTTTTTCGTTTTTTTTCACATTAACCATATTTAGGACCATATAAAAAGAGAAAAGAGAGTAATTGGGAGGGGTTTGAAGTCTAAAAACCTAGAGAGTGGTAAGGAGCACGAAAATTGTGTGAAAAGAGGGTCGAGGAAATCCAAGGGGGCTGAATTGGGAGAGCACTAAGGGGAAACCATTTTGGGGCCAGAAGAACCATCCACCCTTTTTTAATTGAAGCTAAGAAAAACCAGGTTAGGGGAGCTGAGCCTAAATTGTGTATTGTTGAATTGTTTGCCTAATCTTGATGCATTACGCACTATGAAATTCGTGACTATTCTATTGTGAATCAGAATCTGTTTGGCTTGATGTTATTGATCAAAATGTTGTATGCAATGCTATGAATAAATGAGTGTTTGATTCTGTATGCATGAATTGGGTTTCCAACTCGAAAAGCTATGATCAGTATGAGTTTGGATTATACCTTATGTGTTGTGCGTAGTTTTCAATTGTGTGAAATCGTAAGATATGGGTTTTGGGATATGAATTGGCATGATTTTTGGTCTTTCATGTGTGTAACAGTGGAAAGGTCTGGTATTCTCGCTCAAGTGAGCAAGGCTCGCCTAGGCGAGAAAACCAGAAACGTAAGAATGGTAGTACACGAGCATCTCGCCCAGATGAGTGTATCTCGCCCAAGCGAGAACCTGTAAGGGTTGTGTGGTCCTGTTTGGGCACCTCGCTCGGACGGAGTGTTTTATGGTGGTGAATGAATTGCATGTTTTCATTACTGAGCACCGTGAAATTTCATTGCTAAGCCTGATTTGAATTAAAGATGGGTTGTTTTGATATATTTTGAAAGCATCTTATACCATTGTGTAAATATTGGGGGTCCCTGTTTTGCATGATTTTCTGTATCAACTTTGACTCTTCTGAGGGGACAATTAGAGTTGGGACACGTTTATGCAATTGTCACTGATTTTAGACTACTTGGTGATGTTGGGAACATAGTTTGGTAATTGTTTCTGCCTTGTGCGTGTGTGAACAAAAATTCCCTTTGCTAATCTCGCTCAGGCGAGTTAGGCTCGCCTAAATGAGAGTTGCATAGACTTGACCCTGGTTCTGGTTGAGCTACTCGCTCAGGCAGAGGCCATGTTTTTGGGCGACTGAGACTCTTGCTCAGGCTAGAGGTTCTCGCTTAAGCGAGAAGTCGTGCAGGGTTTTGTAGTTGGCTTAACTCGCCGCCTAGGTGAGCATTTTGGTGTTAGGCGAAGGGCGATCTCGCCCAGGCGAGTAGAGGCTCGCTTAAGCGAGGTTTCGCTATGAATCACTGTGGCACGCTCGCTCAGGCGAGGAAGTTTAGCTTAAGCGAGACAGGCCTGGTCGCTTAAGCTAAGACTTCTTGCCCAAGCGAGTTTAGTGCAGTTTGGGTGTATTGTTTGTACGCATTGATGCGAACGTGGATCAGGAGATGCTGTGCCATGAGCGGGTAGGTTCATGGATGGTGGTGGACATGTGATGGTATGAGCGGGGAGGTCCATACTCAATTAGTCTCCTGTGGGGATACGAGCGAGGTAGGTTTGTATGTTCCGTGCTCACAATTGAGAGATGCTGCGTGCGGGGAGGTACATACCTAGTAAATCACATGTGTTGGACTATGGGTGGGCAGGTCCGTAGAGTAGGACTACGAGCGGGGAGGTTCGTAGAGGCAGGACCACGAGCGGGCAGGTTCGTGTGAGCATCATGAATCCTGAGTCCATGGATAACTTTGTTGTTAAATTGGAGGTTTAAAAGCCTTAGGGTATTAAAGATGTGACCATGGTCTAACTATGAGAATATAAAATGGGGTGGTTGTTCTATATATTATTTATTTGATATGTTTCTTATATTTCTTTTGAGCTCACCCTTTCTGTTTGTGCTTGGCGATGATCGTGTAATTCGTTACACAAGAGCAGATGATAATACAGGTGATGTTGAGGGTGCTCAGGCTACGGAGTGAGAGCTAGCTGGGATAGAGCTAGGGATTTTACTTTTGCTCTCATGGTTTATTATGGAACTTGTAATAACTTTTGATTTAATTTATTTGGAGTATTTGTCGCTATGGATATTAAATTTTGTTTTCCTGCGTTTGGGATTAATAGTATTCCGATGTTTAAACTTCTTTTTATATATCCAATTATTTAATTAAGTAATATTTATTAGGAATCTTACAGATGGAGGTTAGGTTCATGAGGGTGTACAAAGTGAAAATGAGGAAGATGAAGGTCAAGTTCATGAGGGTGTACATAGTCAAAATGAGGAACATAGAGGTGAGGTTGATGGGGATGTACAAGATGAAAATGAGGATGATAAAGGTCAGAGAAATTGGTCATAGAAAAAATGGTTGTCCATAAGCCCCAAAGGAGCCACCAACTCAGCCACCAACTAATCCAGAAACTCAACCACCAACACAAACTCCTGAAACCCAAGCACCAATTGAGGCACCAAGTAATCAACAAACTTAGCCACCAACAGATGGTCATGGAACACAAACAACAATTCACACCCAACTAAGGCAGCAAGTGATACACTAATTAAGCCCCCAACAGAAGCTCTTGGAACGCATGAATTAAGTGGACCACAACAACCAATTTAGCAACCAAGTACAACCAATCCAACAACTGAAATTGTTGTCTCCTATGTGCAACACACACAACAAGTTGAACCAGGTGCTACACAACAAAGTCAGGCAACACCAAGACCACCTGCACGTACAAATGGTAGACCAAAATTGGCATATAAAAGGGGCCCAGCTTGGAAGCCATGATCCACCAACTGAGAATGCTTTTTCGTGAAGAATTTGGACTTCCATTTTGTTTTTTAAAGTGTAATCTATAATTGACAACTTCGTATTTTATGAATGCAGTTTCATCCATGTTTAGTTCAGACTTTATGAATGTGAAATGAATATGCCACCAAGTGTTATGATTCTTCTTCTCTGTACATCCAATTAATTAAACAAGATTAAAAATTAAATTCATACCACAAATTGAATACATTTTTCATCAGCAACAATTTCAACTTCCAATTCATTTAATAACCATGCATTACAAGTTCATTCAACACAAAATACATACCTAAATAGAAACCATAATGAATCCTTCATACAATTAACCCTTTGTCGCTTTTGCAAAAAAGAAGAAATGAACCCTTCATCTAATTTTTATCAATACACACAAAAGGAGGATGATAATTAAACCCAACAAATCAATTATCCTAAATAAGTACATCAGTCACTTCTTATAATCAATCAACTCTTTCTCCATATTACATATCCTTTTTGCTGGTCTAGGAATGGTTGGATCTCTTTCATCCCCATTATCTTCATTGCACCATTTGAAGTAATTGCAGTCTTTGAAATCTTCATTCCCAGTTCGTTGTTAACAAAAATCAAACCAAAGATGTTTTTGAACAACAAAATTCAGCTCAAACGAAAATAAGAATCACATATCATACCTTGTAGTGAGGGCACCCCCAAAATTGTTTCTCACCATTCACTACAAGAATAAGCTGAATTACCCACAGATAATTATCTACAGAAAAAAGTTAGTCTGTAAATACCTATTACATACGGAATTTCCCACTGATTTTAATAATATTAATAAAAAAATAAAAAAATAGGAAAGCTTGACCCATAATAAAGTTATCTACGAGAATAGGGACCATGGGAAATAAAATCCATGGATAAGACTAATTAATCCATGGATAAAATAAACCTAAAAAAAATAAATTAAAAACAAAAAAAATAATATTCTTCAGCCAAAATCTATTGAACCTTCCAAATTTCATAAAATTTCTATTCAAACCTATTGCCTCCACAAATGTCTTGAAACCTAGCTCCCACTCTCCCAAAATCTCTAAATCTTCCAAAATTTTTGACAATGAACCCTAAATCTACAAAAAATGGGAGAATCTTAAATGGGGAGAACTAAGTTTTTTTTCCGTTGTGCACAAGTGTTGCTGCGTGATTCTTTTGTCACAACAAAGTAGAAGAAAGAAGGGTCCTTCTCACATAAGTGCTACGTCTCTTTTCCCTATTTGGTTTTTCATAGGTGGGTGAATGATGTTTTGTTTTAGTTGTAAATGATTGAAATATTTTATGTTTTAGGTATAAAGGAAGATTCTTGGTTTGAAAACTTTGATACTCCTTTGTAATTAGCAGGTGAAAGGGTGAGAGAAGCAAAAGTTGTTATTGAGGTGAAAGTCGTTGCTGCTGCTAAAGTAAAAGTTGTCTGCAGGTTCAATTGCAAATCTTGGGTGAATGAATAATATATTAGAATAGATATTTGAGATATGCACACGAGTTTTATACAAAACCAACTTTCATGGCACATTCCAAGGCTATTATCAGACGAAACAACCATTCAAAATTGGTTCAAAGTGATGTTGACCTTTCATGAACCTTTTATTCATTTATATGATGTTTTTCTATTTACTTCATTCATATATGTTAGGTTATGTAACAAATTTTGACTTGACAGAAGTTGAATAAGGTTTGAATTAGTTATATTCATGGGTCCACTTATTCATTGATTAGTTAGGCTATATGTGCCAATCCCACTACGGAAACAAAATACTCTAGTGAGATTCAAGTCTATGAGTTCCACCAATCTTCAGAAACTGCATAATCCATCCTAGGCTTAGCAAGATCAAAAAGATAAAAGCGATGATAGTTTGGTTCTATTTTCATTGGCTCTTGCTCCTGGAATCCAAGCCACAAGGAAACAGTAGTAAAGAATGCCAATAAGGATTGAATAAAGGGTTAGCCTTTGGATTTTGTTGGGAGGAAAGGCTATTGAAACTAACAAGATTCTGGTGCCATATTCAAATACGGGACTGGCCCAACTGCCAACCTCAATTTAGTGCCAAAATGTTAACCTTACTACTCTTGTGGAGTGGCGTGCAATGATGTGTTGCCGTGTGAAATCATTGAACAATATTGTGTTCAATGATATTTCAATATTAAAATGATTGCAATTGTTAATGCATTATTTAGGTTTTGAATATATCCATATTAATCATCCACAGTTTTAAAATGGTCAATAATTTTACCTAATAAAATTTAGTAGTGGGAGATTACCCACAAACTGTCTACAATGGGAAATTACCCATGGATAATGATTTGTGAGCATTACCTACAAAAGCTAAGTTGTGGGAAATTATCCATGGAAGGTGGTCGTATGTATTACCTACAGAATTTGGGTGGTGGGTAATTACCCACGGACTATGCTCTGTATGTATTACCCACGGACCAAAAATCCATCAAAATTTACCTATGCCACTATTACATACGGATTTATAGTCGTCGGTAATCCGTGGATAATTTTTGATTAACCACAGACTTTTGTCATTACCCACGGATTTTTGCCATCTGTAATTCCTATTTTTTTGGTAATGATTCTTCATTATTCTTGCAACTCTTAATACTGCAATCTCCCCACAATGGCAATGTGGTGTTCCACCGGATGACCCAGACATAGTACTAGGAGAAGAAACACCGTGGTTATGTGACCCACACAAACAAGACGACCATAGATGACTAAAATCGCAAGCATTTCCCACTTCAAGCGCCACCTTACCTCTGTAGCAAATGAGTTTCCCTACCTCAAGATGAAGAAGAAGATGAAGATGAGAATGTAAAATAGGGCTTTCAAATGGAGAAAATCAATTCTAATAGACATGACACGTTAAACAAAAATTACCACTGTACAATTATTTTCATTGACACGTATCCGTTCTACAATGCCACATCAGTGCACTATTAATGACGTTTCTGAAAAACTTAACGGGATGGACCACATTGATGCAAATTAACTAATTTGGGTACTAAGTAAACACAAAGTTAAAAGCGGGTACCATTTAGACACATTGGGACGAAAGTGGGTATGTTGCGACTAATTATACCTTGTTTGTAACATTCAATTTAATAGTATAAAACTACTATAAAACATTAGATAGATGATAAACAAAAACAAAGGAGACAACATCCAACTATACTATTACAACCATCTAAAGTTATAACCATAATGGTATCACATATGTTTGAATAGTTACAACTCAAGAAATAGAAAACTTAACCAAATACAAATTTCTCAAAGTTTTTCTAAAGGGGTTAGTAACCAGGCAAACAAAGCGTACAATGATAGTGATCATTGCAAAAGAAGAATACGAACCAAGAAGACAAAAACACAAGATAGGGTGAGCTACATTATAAAAGAAACTAACATATATCAAATAAAGAGATTCATTATAATACCAAACACTTCAAATAGTCACAGAGTAATGAAACATTTAATATTGATACTTATAATTCAGTTATCCGGATACATGCATTGATATCAGATTCACTAGAGACATGCTCTTGTACTGACCTCTACTACTTTGCAGAGCCATTGTTAATGGGTTTCACCCTACCACACACAAGGTTAATTCCCTTTATGTCCTAGGCTAGGGAAAAGTACCTAGATTATGACCTCTTTCTACTTTCACCACATAACTCATTCTACTCTATATGAGTGATAATCATTATTAAAGTGTCAAGATATCTCCTTACTTGAATCCATACACTAATGCATATACTAAAGAAACATAACAATAAGATCTTCCCTTGGAATTTCCTTGAATTTTCATCATCATTTACATTAATATCATCTCTTTCACAACCTAATACTAGTAATATAAAAAGCCATAGCCTATACAAGAAATTCAACAAAACTAGAAAATATTGCATAAAATGGCGCCCAACAATACTGGAGGGGCGCCCAACTTTGGTGTCACAAGGGCTCACTATCTTTGGAGCGCCAATGGTCGAGGCTAGCGCTCAACACTAGCGCCCCTGGAGCTTTTTGTGATGAGGAGTGGTGCTACCTAACACCTAGCTCTATAGACCATTGGAACCCTCTAGAGACAACTCACCCAACAATATTTTCTATATCCCAACACCCTAACGTGAAAGTAGCCTTTAACTTGGAATTTAAAACTGGCGCTTAGCACCCCTCAGCACAATCTAACGCCATGACAACAAGTTCTTGTGAAAACAAATTTTCAACTTGCTTGATTGCTCAATTTGGGACCTTTCATTTTGTTCCTTCTCAAATCCATCTTAAAATATTCTATTATTTGTACCAAAGGGACCAAATGTACCCCTAAATTCACAATTTAGCTTTAACACGCTTGATTTTCTTAGCAATTTCATAACAACACATTTGAACACACATTCAATGCAAGTAAAATGAGAAACTCCACAAGCAAAATCATTAAAATTCTAACCACGCAAAATTTCCAGATTTTTGTTTCATCACACCAAAACACAACCAAATAATTATAATAAAATCATATCATGTAGAAATTTTAATATAGCTCCCCTCACCTTGTGTTGGAAATATTTTCCCCTTTCTCCCAAGAGCTACAACACTAAAAACCTTACTAGGGTTCTAGATACATAAAAAGAACATGGAGTGACCGAATCAATTAATTGAAATCAAACTTAATTAAGAGGAGATCCTCCAAGAGATCTAAAATAGCACATGGAAGGAGGAAATGGGATACTTGCATGCCAAAATCAAAATAGCCATGAGGGGAAAATGGGTTGTCACTTACCAATGAATGGAGATGAGGAGCTTCTCCCTTATGGTTGAGTAACAACTCCTAGACAATGAAGAATGAGGGAAATGTGAGATGCTGAAGAAGAAGAGAAAAAAGAGAATAGGAAAAAGGGTTAGAACATGAATGGGTTTTAGTGGTCTTGACTTTGAGTTCTCTAAAAAGAAAGAGGATTTTACAGTGTTGGGTTAATATGATTATATCTATTCACTTTTAAAGTTTAAAATCAAAGTATATAAAGTTTAAGATAAAAAATGTATTTAACCATTTAGTTTTTGGTGCGAAATTGATAGGAACAAGTAATTTGAGACAACTTCTTGTTGTTAATATTTTGGAATTGATATGTTTATACATGCAAAATATAAAATATATTTTGTTGATAAAACATCAGTTATATATATATATATATATATATATATATATATAATTACTTTCATTTTGTATTTATATTTTTTTAGTTTTATTTTTCAAGTGAAGTTTTTTAAATTTAATTGTTTTTTATTTAACATTTTTCTTAAGTTAAATAAATAAAAATTATCGATAATTAAATTATAAATATTAATTATATTTACTTTTATGATTATAATTGTAAAGTGAAGTACAACTCATTTATTTTTCACCCGTATATATAAATGATCTATTCTTTTAAAATACATATTCCGTTTATTAATTTTATTCTTAATAATCGTTTCTTTTTAAATTAACATAATTATTTTATTAGTTTTTGAGACTGTTATTAAAATTTAACCATTATTCTAATTTGACTATTTCTTTTAAACTTAAAAGTTTTCTTAAAATAAAATAACGGTAAAACTCTAGAAAGAAATATTTTAGAGCATAAAAAAATAAGAATTACAGATAACAAAAATTCGTAGGTAATGACAAAAGTTCTTGGATAATTAAAAATTATCCACGGATTATCGATGATAATAAATTTGTATATAATAGTGACATAGGTAAATTTTGATGGATTTTTAGTCCATGAGAAATGTCAGTCTGTGGGTAATACATACGGATCATAGTTCGTGGATAATTACCCACCAATCAAATTATGTGGGTAATACATGTGTTCACTTTCCGTAGGTAATTTCCCACAGCTTAACTTTTGTAGGTAATGCTGATAAATCATTATCCATAGGTAATTTCCCATTTCAGACAGTTTGTGAGTAATTTTCCACGACTAAATTTTATTAGGTAAAATTATTTACCATTTTAAACATGTGGATGATTAAATGGACTTATTCAAAAACCTATATAATGCATTAAAAATTGCAATCATTTTAATATTCAAATAGCATTGAACACAATATTGTTCTATCATTAGACAATTCAAAATTAATTTCAAACACTATCCAAATCAAACATAATAAAAAATACAATGAAAGATAACATGTCAAAATGTAATCAATCTAAAACACCACCCAGATTGCAAATGAAATTGAAACATAATCTAAGATTCAAAAAGTTAACATAAGAAATCCATCCAAATATATTGTAAACAAAGTTTAAACATAATCAAAATGAAGTCAAAGTGTTTTAAGTTTCTAATAATTAGCATAATCGTGATCTTCATCTTCGTGTTGTGCATGCTCATTGTGTTCTTGGTTGGGTGGTGGTTGTTGCTCTTAGCTTTGTCCAGGATGTTGTTCTAGTTGTTTTTCAAATGCACTTCGAGCATCAATGGGAAACATAGGGAGGACAACACTAAGCAATCATTGCATTGTTTGTTTAAGTTTCTCATTGTCTTCCCTGTAATTTTGGACTTGATCTTTAAGTTGTTGACTGCCTTCCTTGTAATTTTGGACTTCTTCTTCGAGTTGGTCAATCTATTGAGGTTATCACCTAATTTAAAGTTATGGGCAAGCTCTCCAATCCCATAGATTCAACCTTTCTTCTTGCCTCCTGATAACGCAGCAACAACTTTTACTTCAACAACGAGGCAACAACTTTTACTTCTCCCACCATTTCACCTGTTAACTACAAAGGAGTATCAAAGTTTTCAAACAAAGAATCTTTTTTCATAACTAAAACAAAAAATATTTTAATCCTTTACAACTAAAACAAAACATCCTTCACCAACTTGTTGGATTGATGTTTGTAGGAACCAAATAGGAAAAAAAGACGTAGCACTTATAAGAGAAACCAAATAGGAAAAAAAGGCGTAGCACTTATGTGAGAAGGACCCTTCTTCCTTTTGCTTTGTTGTGACAAGAGAATCACGCGAGAAGATGCACTAAGGAAACAAAAAATTTAGTTCTCCCTATTCAAGATTCTCCAATTTTTCGTAGATTTAGGGCTCACCATCAAATATTTTTAGAGATTTGGAGATTTTGGGAGAGTGGGAGTTAGGTTTCAGGACATTTGGAGGCAACGAGTTTGAAGAGAAGTTTTACGAGATTAGAACATTGGATAGATTTTGGTGGAAGAATACTAAGTTTTTTGTTTTGTTTTTAATTTAATTTGTTTTATGTTTATTTTATCCATGGATTAATTAGTTTTACCCATGAATTTTTTCCCATGGTCTCTCGTAGATAACTTTATTATCGGTCCAATTTTACTTTTTTTTTAATTTTTTTATTAATATTATTAAAATCAGTGGGTAATGTAACCTCCCGTTAGAATATTATGAATTTAAATAATAAAATAAATAAAACCATAAATACGCGCCAATTATAATAACATCTTTCCAAAAAATGCAGGAAATTTAAACTTTTATTACTTCCAAAAATAATCCAAAAACCAAACATTATAAAACTGGAAATAGTATAAAAGCATCTCATAAGAGTTTACAAAGACAGGATGTTACAGGTAATCCCATAGGTAACATGTATTTACAAACTAACTTTTTTTTATGGGTAATTATCCGTGGGTAATTCAACTTTTTATTGTACTGGAATGATAATAGTTTAAAATTAGTGAAACTTAGTGATTTTAATATTAAAAGGTTTTGATATAAATAGTTTTGTTATAAACAAATTTCATTATTTTAAAATATATTATCTCTCTAGAAACCACTTTTTTGGAGTTCTCTAACTTCTCTTTAGGAGTTCTCGTCCTTGGTTCTCCTAACTGAAGATTTGAGACTATAGGAGTGATCCTCGCGGTGAGCTCTTCGATTTGGACCGATCAGTTTATCCTTTTGTGTAAGTTGAGTTTCAACCCTTTTTCTTGGTCTCTTTTATTTTCTGTTGTGTGTAAGCCTTTTTCCACTTGCATATGTGTCTTTTTAATCTTCTATATGAGTCTCTGGTGATTAGTGATCATGATTGAATGTCCTAATCGTTTGTGTTATGTTTCTATATGTAGATAAAGCATCATGTGAAGTTAAAGGCATTTTGGTGTTTTTAGAGTTGTTTGGGTTGTCTATTACAGGGGAGAGAAGCTAATTTTAGTTTTGCATGTTGAGATTTGTTAATTAATGCTATGAACTATGAATGTGGTGTTTTAAGTTGTGAATCTGTATTTCTTGGCTCTGTGAGGATGAACTACATGTCTAATCATAAAGTGGTAAGTTAAAATGTATGTGTGAGCGCTTGATCAAATTTTGAATATGTGTAGTATGTAGAATTCTTTATGACTTGTTTTTGGATTACTAATATGTTGTGAAATTAATCAATATGTTTTTTAGAATACCCCATTTAAGAGTGAATTGGGTAATTTGACACTAATTGAGCCTAGAAGTACGAGTTTTGTGATAATTGAAGTGTTTGAACATTGGGACTTAGCTTAAGAATTATTAAATTACTCAAATCAAACTCAAAAGGAAAAGTATAAATTTTTTGACAGGGTCAGGCACCACTAATAGGGTTGGGCACCAATGAGATAATGGCCACTATCTTGGGAGCATTAGGCACCACTTCTGGACTGACATGTGCTACCAAGTTAGTGGTTTGTTTGTAGCGTTGGGCGCTGCCTTGTTTTTTAGTTTGTGTTATCTTGGGAAAAATGAGATCATGTTTCATCGGATCAAGCTGAAATTTTTACAGCAGATCCTAGACACATGGATTGTTGCTTTGATTGATGGGATCTTTAATTAGAGTTTTTTAGTTAGAAAAGTTAGTTTCTTATGTTTGTCTTATTTTAGGTTTCCTTTTTTAGAAAAGCACTTTTTTTGTGGTTTTGGTTTGACTTGGAATAGATGAAGGTATATGGTTGTTTATAGAATTGTCAATGGATTCATTGATGAATATGCATGTGTTTATTGATGATTGAAATTGTGATCATGGGCTTGTTAATGGTTATGAGCATGTATGGAAATATATGACAATTGTAATTGATCACGAACATGATGTTTGGTATTTGGAATTTGATGTGGAATCATGTTTGTGGATGAAAGTATGATTTTGGCGTAAGTCTAGGAATCTTGTAGGGAGATTCCATGGTGATGTTCCTTTAGTGTATGCACTGATGTAAAGAGTCGGTACTGGAGGTTTATCCTGATACTCTAATACCCATTCAAGACTTGTGTAGAGTAGAATGGTTATGTGGTGAGAGGGGCAGGATGTCTTATCATTAAGAATGGCCCCAAGGTTCTTATGACAGTTAAATGGACTAACCTTGTGTGTATCAGCTTAGGTAGAACAATTCAGATTGAGCAGTATTCTTTTTATTACCACAAGTGTAAAAAACCACCAAGAATCATACATTAATGCTGAGATCCGGATAATTGAGTCTAGAGAGTCTGTAAATGTATGTTGATTTCTTTTATGAATGTTTGAAATATGTTTTTTTATGATGTAATCAGCTTAACTATTATATGACTCTTTCTTTCATAAATTAGCTTACCCTCGTGTGTGTCTTGTTGTTCTGTGTTGTTTGTCTTCTTTCTTTTACAATGATCACCTTGTTGGGTGTGAGTTTTAGATTTTCTTCTAAAAGATTATGAGTCAACTAAGAAAGATGTTAGAACTAATTAAGTTCTCTATGAAAAAAATTTTGTCTTAGAATCAATGTATAGTGTTTTGAGATGTATGAGGTTATATTATTATGGTCCTATCTTTTGGAGGACCATGCTAATATACTTTATATCATAGATTATTTGTTTTGGATGAAATGTTTTATTTTAATAGATTTTGAGTATTAAAATAAGATGTTACAAGAACTATTTAATATAAAAAATTATCCACAAAATAAATAAATTTTTATATAAAAAGTTATAATCATAATTTTATTATTTTTTGTTGTGTTTCCACTAATTTGTATATAACATCAATTTTATTTTATTGTCATATTCTGAAAAACATTAAAAATTTAATTAATCACATTTTATTAATAATATAATTAATAAATGTAACATATACAAATTAATTTCTTAATAAATAAAATTTCTCTCACCTCTTTTAAATAATTCAAAATAATACTAACACTTCATATAATTTTATGTTAATCAGTGCCTTTTTTATGTTTATTAAGACACTCAAGTGTCACTTAAAATTTTAAACCATATAATTTTAATAAATAACACTAACTACCTCTGTATGTTAAAAAAGTAACATTAAATTTTAAATCATTAATTATACTGATAACAAAGCTTTCAGTTCTAACGTTAGTAAATTATTTAATTATTATAATGTTAATTTTGATCCCTAATAAGTTTTAGACAATTTTGGACGTTGAATTTTTATTTTTGTACTCGATTCCGATATTTTTAAATAAACTCAAGTTTGTCTCATTTGTTAATGACGTTTGGCATAATTTGTGGTCTAAAAGATGTGAGTGAAACGGAGAAAGAAACCCAAGGTATGGAGACGGTGTGTGTTTGTATAAAAAGAAAAAAAAAAATCAGAAAAAAAATGATTTTACCATTACCAACATACCGCAATAAATCAGACCCAATTGATTTTATTTAAAAATATAAAATTCAATTGCTGAAAGAGAATATCGGATAAAATTAATTTTAAACTTAAATATTAAAAATATATTACTAGTTAATCTCTTAATAATATATAATATATAGCTAAATCTCTCAATAATATATATGTAACTTTTTTTAAAAAACAATTGTTTAAAATATACTTAAATTGCTATTAAATTATATGCACTAATCTTTGGAGATGCTTTGCAATAGTGTAAAGAAAAGTATAATTATTTCATATAAAGTCACAAAAATCTATATATGGACAAAATGAAAATTGAATAAAGTTAGATATGATTAAGATTACGAGATCATAATTGCATAAAAAAAATTCAGGGAATAAAACTGCATATAACTAATAACTAAGGGACTAAATGTTTTTAAAATATTTAACCACAAAAGTTATAGTTTTTTTTTTTGTAAAATAAAACACCTAGATTACAAGTATAAAAAACTATTTAATCTCTATACTTTAAATATTTAATTTTTTATTTATACATTTTTATTCAGTTTTTTTGAATGCGTTACTTTTAAATAAATAAATAAATAAAATAAAATGAGTGCAATTTCATTAAAAAAATAAGGGAAACATGTGTCATTTATTTAAAATATATAAATTAAAAAACGTGAATATTTTTTTAAAAAACTAGAAAGAATTTTTATCATTTTATTAGAAGTGGTAAATATGTGTTTATTTTAAAAATAAAAAGATGAATAGTTTTAGTTAGATGAAGTCATATGCAATTTAGCCTATTTATAAAAATTGCGTATTTACATATATATATATATATATATATATATATATATATATATTTTTATTTTATTTGTGGAAATGTGGTGAAAAAATATTCTTACTTTGTTCAACAAGAATCCATGTTATTAATTATAATAATAAATAATTGATAACCCTTTATAGGAAAAAATATATACACAAATGGAAGTTGGTCAAAAAATAAAAAAATGCAATTAAAAAAAATTGACAAATTGAGAAGTCAAACATATTAAAGTTAATATTGAAATGCAATAATATATTAATAGTAATGGGAGTCTTTATTTCATTTACATTTTTTCCACTTAAAAGGTATAAATTTGTTGAAGATCCAAAGTAAAAATTATCTTTTCTTTATATATATAAAAAATATTCTCTTAATCTTCATGTATATGATTTTTGAGAATCACAAAGTATTAAAAAAAAGTTCCCATTTCACATATTGAATTTAATATAAAAACCCTTCATTCCCTACTTGTCTTCATCACCATTAAAGAACCTCTCTTTAAATACCAAGTCTCCTGAGTTTGTCCATATTCACTCAAAGAAAAGAGTTGAATTTCCCTATTCTCAGAAAAATAAAAACTTGTTTTTTTCCCTCATCATGTTTCTTGCACTGTCTTCTATCGTAACTATCTTTCTTTTGGCTTGTAATGAAGTAGTGTCAGCACATATTGACTACAATATTGATAGTCATCATCATTACCATCATCATTATCATCGTCATCGTCATCATCATCATCATAACCATCATGATCATCACCGTCAAAAACAATTTCGTGATAAGTCAGCTTCTTATCAGAGGATAATTACGGTTGATCAATCTGGTAATGGAGACTTCTCCAAGATACAATCTGCCATTGATTCAGTCCCTTCCAACAACAAGCAGTGGATTTACATCAAAGTGAATGAAGGCACTTACAGGTAAAATCAATTTGCTGCTTTTATACTCATTTATGCAGAACTAATCAAACACTCTCTGAAGCATTTTCTGCTGAACTAACTGATAAAAATTTGGTTGTGTTGTGTTGTGTCCATTGAAAGGGAGAAGTTGAAGATCCCAGAAGACAAGCCTTATATAATCCTGAAAGGAATGGGAAGAGATAAGACTTTTGTTGAGTGGGGTGACCATGATTCAAGTGCACAGAGTCCTACATTCTTAACCATGGCTAACGACATTGTGGTTAAGACCATTAGCTTCAGGGTCAGATATAAATGCCTCTTACGGTTTCTTAATTACCTTTATTGTTTCTTCTGTTTTACCTTGATATTACAAACTGCTTTAATTATTTTTTTTTTGTTTTATTCCATTCATGTTTTTTTCGTTCTACATTTTGTCCATACATATTCTCTCTACCCCTTTAATGAGTTACAATCAACAGTTTCATGCTGCATGTTAACAGGTTGCTATTCAAAATATTGAAAACTCTTGGTATACTTAATTCTCTTCATCACAGTAGCCAATAGTCTGCAAGACAGTGTTTTTATGTGCTTATAGTGTATTTTTTTCTTTATATTGCTTTAAATTTTTCATATACTTAAGTGGTGGTGTATGCAAATCCTCCTCTATAATTAGAAAATATAAGAAAAATTAGAATTTATTATTACTGTTATTATCAATTTTTATATTGCTTGTATTTTCCGTAATTAACGAGGTAGGCTTTTCTTATTGGTAATGGAGAAAATTAAATAAAATTACATAAAAATTTAGAGGGGTAATTTTTTTATGATTGGAACTGTAAAAAAAGTCAACCACCTTCCTTTTTTATAATAATTTAATTTATTTCTACATTATACAATCAGTTGCCAAGTATTTTTCAATAAAATAGGAGGAAACTTAATTTATTATAAATATTTTCTAAAACCATTTTAGATTGCCCCACCAAAATGTAATAATGGTCATTAATTAATAAAAAATAAAGTTGAGATTATAATTAATTTCAAATTTAATGATTGTAAATATATTTTATCTTTGATACTGGGTTTTAATTTGTAGTCTTGTTCATAAAAGAACGTATAATTATTTTGTTGACGAGAATATCTAATTTTGCTCTGACAATGTTGAACAGAATACTTTCAATGATCCAAAAAATGGGAACTCGATGAAACCTGCAGTAGCTGCAATGATAAGTGGAGATAGGTCATCTTTCTATGGTGTTGGCTTCTATGGTTTGCAAGACACTCTGTGGGATGATAAAGGAAGACACTACTTCAATTGTTGTGCCATAGAAGGTGCTATGGATTTCATCTTTGGTGCTGGTCAATCTTTATATGAGGTAATTATTAGAAATATGAGTTTTAAATTGAATGAATGAATGAATTAATTAAGATTGAAAGAGATTTAAATTATTGATATTACATCATATGATATGTATATATTTTCAGAGTTGTAGCATATCAGTTCGTGAAGCGTGTCCAGGTAAAGCAATTATCGGTTTCATCACAGCGCAGGGGAGAACAAATCCAGCCGATGAAAATGGTTTTGTTTTCAAGAACTGCAAAGTCTATGGAGTTGGTAAAACTTATTTAGGAAGACCATGGAGAGCTTATGCTAGAGTTCTTTTCTACAAAACACAAATGTCTTCCATCATCCAACCACTAGGTTGGCAGCCATGGAATTCCTCTGCCGATGTGTAAGTTTTTCTTCTATCTCTCCTTTTACTTTCTCTCCATTCTATTTATGGTTTTTCATCCAAAGGGTAAAGTTAATTACCTTAAGATTTTTTATTCTTGAGGAAACAAGTTACAAGATTGATATGTAGTTCGAAACTTGAGATTTATGCAGAGATGGAGTGGCATTCTCGGAGTACGATAATTTTGGTCCTGGTTCGGCATTGTCTGGGAGAGTGAGTTGGTTGAAGAAATTGGATGCATCAACTCTCATGAAAATGGCAAGTACAGCATTCGTGGACCGTGAAGGTTGGCTCAAGACTCATCACATGTTATAAATTTCTTGCAGAATGGATCATCGTGCATGCATGCACGCATGGATACGCACTCTTAGTACACTAACGTTGTTCAAATGTGAACTCTTTGATTCACTTATTTCAGAGTTTTATATTCAACACAATTTTCTGCATCAGATTAATGTCGGATCATTCAGTGTAGATAGGACACTATATCAAATATATATGATATGTTTTTCGTCTGACTTATGTGTGTTTGTTGTCGATCTCTCTCGATGAAAAGACAAAGTATGTGACGATTGCAAAAGAAAAAAAAATTGTAAAACGACGATTTTATAATTTATAGTGGAATAAATCTGTGTTTCCCCTAAGTTTGAAAGTAAGTGGGTGTTTGTTGGTACAAGAGTTTTTTTGGAAATGGAACCGATAAAGGGGATTTTTTTTTTAAATGACTATTTCTTTTATTTTTAATTCATTATAGTATTTCTGGAAGAGATTATCGAAATAGGAAATTGAGTATCATATCCAAATTCAATATCAAAACTTCATGATAAGATAATATAACCATGCAACAATATTATATCACACTTAGTAGGTTTCCAAGAATACAATAGATTTACTAAATGTATCTATAACGTTAAACATGATTTCTGGAATATATAATTTTGTAAAAGCAATAAAATATGGAAAAATACAAAACTGAAATGTGACTGACATTCTGTATTAAACGTGTAAATTAGAGTAACCAGTCAAGAGTAATTCTGTGTATAATGTAGTAAAATCTATAAAGGGATTCTGGTCATACTAATATTTTAAGTTGTTGAAGAGATTTCAGATAAATGAAACAGTGAAAAACATGTCACTGTTACTGTTTTACTACTGTTTATATAAGAAGATAGTAAGCAGAATACAAAGAGTCAAGGCCCAGTCCTAACCCTAACCCTAAAGAAAGGATCCTATACATAATAAATAAAAATATTACATCTCAACACTCCCCCTCAAGCTGGAGCATATAGATCATATGCTCCAAGCTTGGAACATATAAATTGAATTCTAGGCCCTCTTAAAGATTTAGTCAGAATGTCTGCAAGTTGTTCAT
>Ga0214545_1001739_pt1 | contig 41313 bp, 21 predicted proteins | sample CNSS4metaG_FD_160064 | JGI IMG/M metagenome (GOLD analysis project Ga0214545, IMG submission 160064) | Root nodule microbial communities from cowpea collected in UCLA plant growth center, Los Angeles, California, USA - CNSS4 | ecosystem: Host-associated > Plants > Roots > Nodule | place: USA... | reverse complement strand
TGATGAAATATTAGTTTAATAATTATTAAAATTATTTTTTATCTCATGAGCCTTTTGTATACTCATTTTTTATGATTATAGAAGCAAAAAACAATGTATTATGTGTTTTTTGTAATCGATCTTTAATTGTGACTTGATTATAATATATTTTCCTCTAATAATTATGTCTCCCAATCTTTTATTAGATTATGGTAAATTATTTTTTAATATATTAAAAAAAGTATATCGATGAACAATAAGATAATAGATTCATTTTGCAAAAGTTATAAAAGGCTCACGAGATAAAAAAAACTATATGTGAAAAATGAAAACAAGATAAATTATACTTCTTCATTTTTTTATAGAAGCGTAATTCTTTGAAGCGTTATACTAATGATCCAATCAAATGATCAAATCATTATATTACTTTGGCCCCTCCAGAACTCTTGGTCAAGATCCGCCAGTGTCTTCATGTTTGTTTGTACTTGATGAACCTTGGTAGGAGGTTCGTGGTGTGATTGTATGATGTGTCATTATATTCAAAATTGTTAGAATATTCTCTTTCAATTTAAAACTTATAAGTTTTAAATCATCTCTAGCTTACTCTATTTGTTCTTATGTGTTGGTGTTAGAGTTGTGAAAATGGGTTGGAACTCGCGAGTTAACCCGACCCATTACGGATTCAGCCCGAGTTGGGTTAATTTTTTTTTACAAATTTTAATACGAGTTCATTTTTGACCCGACACACCTAGAACCCGACTCACCCGGGTTGAACCTATGGTGAGTCGGGTTGGTGAGCCAACCCAAAAATAAAGGGTCACACAAGCATTTTTATTGTGTGTGACTTTGTATTTGGATCAAATTAGGTTTTTTTTTTTGCCAACACATTGGTATTTTTTGTGATTTTGTTTTGTAGTTAGAGTTTAACATCCTTTTGAATTGTATTTGGATTCTATTGAAGTTTATTTAGATTTTAATCATAAATATATTTTAATTTTTTTGGCTCGCTAATAAGTGAGTCGGGTTGGGTTGACTCACTAACTGACAAACTTCTGGTGGATCGAGTCGGATTATCTATTTTGACAACTCTAGTTGGTGTTATCTACCTAAGATGACTGTGAATTTCAAGAGAGTAGAAATGTAGAATCTGAAGAAGAACGATATTGAACCATTAAGAGAAACATTTTTAACTCATATAATTCACATTCAATAACAAGCTTTCAACCACTATTTTAGGAATGTTAACATAAAAATATATAAAATTACAAAATTAAACAAATGAATGAATTTTTTATATAAAATTATAACTACCATGAATACATACAATATTAGGGTTTTATTAGAATTTCACATTAAGCTTTATTCTATTTTAAATAGGTTTCATAATATCTATTTTAAACAACTTACTATTTTTGGACCACACTCCTACAATTTTCTTTTATCTGCACTTCAATATTTTACAAAAGAATATTTTGTATATTATTGTTAAGAGAAAATAACTCGAAATGTTTAATTTTATTATTAAGATCTACATCTTAATTTTAAGACTTTAGATGTCTCAATTTATTGTAATAAGTATGAGAGTTTTTTTTTTTTTATAAAACATTATTGAAAACCTTAAAAGGCAGGATAAGAGAGAAAATATTAGAGGGAAGGAAAGAAAAGTGAATCCAGAAAATGATTTAGGATCTGCTCACTTCAAATTATTCATAGAGAGCGGCAACGATGGATTAGGAGTGATATATGCGTTCATTTAGGTGGATTTAAGAGTAAGAAAAGGTGACGATTTGCGAAATTCACTGATTTTACAGTTCCGATTAAGTTGAGGTTATTTGAGAGGGACACATGTTTAAATACATTTTTAGCCTCAAATTAAATATGTTTTCTTCATGTGCATGTGCGGTTGATGGAGAGGGATCTGATCTCATGAGGGTGGAACCAATCCATGAGAAAATGTGAGAGTGGATTTGATCCATGGCAACTGGAACCGATCCATAATAGTCCCAAATACACTTTTTATTAAACTAATGAGTCTTCCAAATCCATTGCAGAGTGGATTCCATCCATAACAGTATGATTTTCCTTCTTTTGGGCCATGTTTGTTTTTAAAAAGCAAATAATAATAATAATAATAATAATAATAATAAAATATATAAACATGTATACTAATTAATGATAATTACTATATTGTTAAATTTTAATATTTTTAATTCATCTAATTATCATTTAATTTTATTTTTACCATAAGGATATTTTAGTAATTTTTAAATTTTTATCCATTAAAACTTTTTTTTAATCTATTTAATCAATTAAATTACTCACTAACTTTCACAAAATTCATCTTCAAATCCATTCTTTTTACCCTCTAAATTCATTCAAAAAACACACATATTCATTTACTCAAATTAATACAAATACATTTATGCTTTTTTTACCCACAAAATTTATTCAAAAAAACACATATTTATTCACTCAAATTAACACAAATACATTTTTACACTCTTACTTAAATTTATCGTGCCAAGCGAACACAACCTTACCGTCTACGACTAAAACCGTGGGTTTGAAGGGAAAGCACTGTTGGCAAGAGTAACCATCTCTTTCACCTTTATGGTTCAGCTTAATGTACCCTTGATTGCACAGCCATGTGTAGCAGATCAAGGTATAGAACGAGGGAAAAAATGCATTCATTAAATATATAAAAGTGATAAATAATGTTTATTTAATTTAGTAATAAATAAATAAAAGAGGTTGTTTAATACAAAATTGATGAGTAGTGAGGGGTCGGACAATGTAATAAGGGGTGGGTATAACGATAATTAAGTCAAATTAAGTAATTCTTTTCAATGTTGAAAGAAACTAATTGATGCATGAGACGAGTCAACACTATCAAAGCAAAGAACCAACTTTGCAGTGTACATTAAAAAAATAATTAAATTACGCAAAAATAATAATTTAATTTATTATTAAATACCATTTAAGTTTCTCTCAAACAAGATATGTATACTACAACTTCTATTTATTTTTTTTGCTACTCTTCAATAAAATAAATCTCACTTAATTGGTAGTAATTATTAGACTAACTAACTAAAACTTAAGAAAGTTATGAGTGTTGCGTAAGTGGTTTGGTCCTGTGATTGAAACAAATAAAAAGCTACAAGTAGAATTTGTACTAATTGTGAAGAAGGCCATTGAGGTAGCCATGCTTAAATTTTCCAATGATCCAAAATGTGTAACTAAAAATTCCAAAAGGGTTGCCACTTGCATAAAAAAAACCACGGAACATTTTTCTTTGGCCGGTGGTAACACCCTCTTTCGCGTCACTGCAATCACCCAGCTTAACTGTTTTCTAGAAACAAGTAGAGAGAGGACTTTTTCCCCAATTCCATTTTCAGTGTGCCCAATTGTCCTAAACTCAATGACCCTTTCTCTACACGGCTACACCCGTGACAATCAGTTACATAATCTTCCTTTTTATCAAAATTTAAAAAATCCCATCATCACGCAAGTAAAGAATAAAAAATAAACCGCTACAATTGAGAAATGCGTAATGCTTTTGGGTTCACAAAAAATAGCATACCAGATATGTATTGCGGAATTGTGGTCCAGGAACGAAGCTTGAAACAGAAGCACATCTACCGCATAGGGCGAGTCAATTCAGTTGTCATGTTCCATGTAAATTCCCATGAATTCGTTCCTTTTTTTAATGGCAGCAAAACGAGGGATTAGTTAGTTCCTTCAATCATACTTTAACTCATTTTTAGGTGAAATAAAACTGAGTCCACATAAACTCAGAAACTAAAACTAGGTCTTGCTATTGCAATTTCATCGCCCTTATTTTGTTTACAAAAAAAAATAGTTCTGGAATCTAACTTGTTTTTGTATGTATTATATATATTTTTAATTATACTCCTAACATGTTAACTAAAAAAACATTAAAAAGGAGAAAAAAGAAAAATGCGTCGTAGGATGCGACAGGTTGACTAATAGTGATGAGAGATGAGAAGCGACAAGGTTAGAAGCCGTTGATGTTGACGTTGTGTTGATCTAACGATTCTTGATGGAAATCGAGGGGGGATTTTTCTTCATCACCAACCACCCCAAGCGAATACACAACATCTTCCCTGCTCCACCCCGCACGCAGTAAAACCAATGATAGGACTCTCACGTGCCGCGCCATGGCCTCTTTGTTATTCAATTTCAACTCGTGCCTCTTCGGCTTCTCTTCCACCGTCATCATCTCGCGTATCTCCTCCTCCGTCCACCCTCCCTCTCTCAATTTCCACACCGTCCTATCCAGGCATCCCCCGAGCTCCTCCTTCGCGATGCCAAACCACCACCACCTCCCGCACCGAGCCTCCGCCAACTCCGACCAAAACCTCACCCTCCTAGCCGCCGTCGCAGCCCACACCGGCTCATCCATTTCCTGCGCCAGAAGCTCCCGGAAAAACCCCGACAAGTCGAAGCTCAGCAAACAGACATCCCCGCTGTCATCCACGTAGAAAACAGGGTTCCCGGCGGCGTCAGGGGAGGAGGGAATGTAGCAATGCCGGTAAATCGGGACGAGGAGCGGTGCATCATTTAACAACCGGCGAAGCACCTGGGTCGGGTCGGGCGGCTTCGGGCCCCACGAGGGGTGCCAGAAGCGCGTGTTGGAGACGCGACGGAGAATCAGGGAGGTGGGGAGGTTGAGGAGAATTTGGAGTTGTTGTGTTGAAGAGGAACGCCAATTGGGGAAGCCTTGTGATATGGGAAGACCCTGTTGGAGGATCGCGCGAAGGTCCGGTGGGAACGAGAATTTCAATTTGGATTCTAGGTTTCGGAGTTCTAGGTCCGACAATCCTTCGTCGATTACAACGTTTGAGGATTTTAGGTTGTTAAGGAGGGTGCTGGCGTACGCCGCGAATGAGAAACATATTCGTTTCGGCCTCGGCGGTTTCCGCTTCGCTTTCTCATCCTCCTCCTTCTCCTCAACTGTGGCCATTCTTCGGATTACGAAAACCGGTGTTCGAGAATTTGGGGAATCAAAACACAATGGGGATCACCAATTTTGTTACATACTTCCTTTTACCTAGTCATCAAACTCTGTTTTCTGTTTCCAATACTAGAATAAAGTCTTTACACGGAGAAATATACAGAGAGAGAAAGTTTGTTTGACTTTTATAGGTTTTTGAAAATAAAATTAAAATAAAAAATACACGGTGTTATGTTCTTGCTGTTAACCTACAGAGGAAATAGATGCATTGGGAACTCTATCTCTATCCATCTCAGACTCAGAATATGTATGGAGCTGTAACGTAGTTATGTTGCTACTCACCCACGTGTAATTCTCTATTGCCATTTAATATTTTCTTATTATTTTCTTTTTTTCTCTCCGCGTTCCTTTTTTTGCTGTGTATTCTTATTAGCTTATATCTATCATTTTTCTTTTCTGAGTTAACCCTACATTTGACCATAAGGTAAGAATTCTTATATAGAAAGGATTATAAACCATTAAATATAATGTCCATTCATGACTTTTTTATTATTAAATGAGGAATCATTGTTCTCCTCTTGATGATGAATGAATCTATATGGTTGGGGCATAGGAGAAGATTTTGATGTACTTTATGTATCTTGCTTAAATTAATTGCATTGAAATTAATTCACATGTTTGGCTTAATTACTTTTATGATGACCCACGATCCCTATTTTCTGCTAACTGCTATATAAATTTCAACAATAAAGTCATAAGTTTTAATTGAATACCTCCCACATTCTACCATAGAGTTCGGATCACGGATTTTATGCCCTGAATGTAAATAATTTTAAATACAAAAATGTCATTAAAAGTTTTTAGAAAATTAGAGTAATTGCAAAACTTTGTGTTTTCTTTTATATAAGATTATTTATAAATTTTTGTGTGTTTGTTTGCGTGGAATTACTGCAATTTAACCATATTCTCAATGAAGTAATTGATGACTATATTCTTTTAACACCACGTACAAGTTACAATTTTTCCCGTGTTATTTTATTTCTACTTTAAAATATTGAAACTTGTGTTATTTTTAATCACAAAGGAAAAAGAAAAACACATTTCTATTGTGTTAAAATTTTCTATTTTTGTAAGGAAAATTATATAGAAAAACTTATTTCCATTATATCAAAGGATTTTGAAAAAAAAAAAGAAAAACATAAAGACGATTTCTTTTCAGTTAAATTTAATAATGAAAACATGTTTTTTGAGGTGTTTTTAAGTAAATACCAAAAGTATATTTTTATCTTTTCACTTTGGTCGGGAGTTTAAAAAGTATTACAGGGGTGCCAACAGCAAAGCTCTATAGTTTTTGTGGATCTACGGTGCGTTTCCTTATTTAATGTAATTCAGAAAATTTTTAAAATTCTCAATCACCAATAAAATAATATTTTATTATAATTCATGAGAAAACATAAAATAAAAGAAGTAAAAACGTTATGATATTCTTAGACTGTTAATAAAAGTGGAAACGCATCTGATTAAATAAAGAAGTTAATTTGGTACAGGCTGTTACTTTTTTTTTTTATTTTTTTTTTTAGTTTATTTTATTAAACTTGTTTCCATCACTAATAAAATGTTCAATCAATTTCTTCAACTTCAAAAACATAACCGCTTGACCATTTACCATCCAATTAACAAGAACATCGTCAATAAACAGATATAAATAATTTTAATTTAGACATAATAATAAGCACAGTGACAATTTACATAACTAATAACATTACCGACTGAGTCAAATTTTTTCAGGTTTAAAAATTAAATGAATTGACTAAACTCATAAATATTGCATTTACAAAATACAGGAGCTTAATTTAAACTTTTATTTATAAAGAAAACCCAGGACTAATGTAAAGTACAATTTTGACCTTTCGGTTTTGCATAAAAATCCAACCTTATTCTGCAAGTCCTTATTTAATTTGCGCTTAAGTTTAAACATTTAACAGCGAAATTATTTTAAAATATATAAGAGCATATTTATAATATATATATATATATATATATATATATAAGAATTTCTACAAAATAATTTATAAAAAAACTAATTTCAATTTTTGCAGTCTTTTCCTAAAAGTCCTCATAATAAAACTCAGCCAAAAGATTTTACATGAAAATATATTTATCTGTATTCAATTTACTAATATTAAAAATTAAGAAAAGAAACTATTTATATTTTTTTCGTTTATTGGGGTGGAAGGTGGAAGCAAATTTAATTTGACATGCACCCTTGCTAGTGTCGACATTTTCTTTTTAATTTTACTTTTTGAATAAAATTTTTTTAAATTAAAATTATTATTTTATCAATTTTACCATTCAAATGTCCGTTTTTTTAAAAAAATTTAACAGTTTTTCTCAATTTGACAGTTTTTTTAAACTTAATAATTTTTTAATTAAAAAATTTCCTACAAAATAAATATATTATTTATTTTATTATTTAATTATCATAAAAAAATTACACGGTGCATATGTCTTGACTGGTGCTATTTGAATAAAATAACATGATATTTCATATGTATTTCAGTTTTGGTGTTGTATTAACTTTCATATATATTATATTATAATATAACTGCAATGTTTCTTTTACCAAAATCGTATAAACAAGTGATTCATTAAGGATAAACCACTTGTAATTCCCTGAAATGAAATGGCAAAATATTAACAAAAAAAATCTACATACTGCTTTGTAATTCATACAAAAAATCTGGGCAATTTGGTGACTCTTCACCTAACTGGATGATTATCCCAATTGATCAGAGTTATCGCATAATCAAAAAACTCTACTGTTAAGGAAGTAGAAGCAAGACATTTCTTCACAAAACACTATTGCCATCTGTTAAGGTAACATAGCTTTTGGACTAGTTGCAAAGGCATTTACTCATGGGGCAACCAACCACCTAAGTCTTTTGTTCCACCAATTTCTTCAGCAGAGGAGCTAGCGTCATCCACCATGATCTCATTTTCATCTTTAGCTGATCCTTCAATATATTCTGAAACATCCTCCTCCTCTGCAAATCTCAAAGGACTCAAACTCCATCCAGGAGCTATGTTCCGTCCGTGTTGGATGAAAATGCCATCTAATACATCCATTGTAGTGTCTACCAAATGTTTGCCAGAATTCAACCCAATATTCCCGTTTCCTGTATTTCCAATAGATTTTTTAGATGAAACACTCTTGTCATGGTTCAACACTTTATCTGGTTCTGAGGGTCTCAAGTCTTTATCCTTTCCAAATTTAACATGTACTCGAATTCCACATGCCTGGACTCCCTTAGATTCCTGATGAACATGACCTTGACATGTAGACTTGGTTGGGTAAATCTGATTAATCTGGGTGTTGCAGCTCACATCTTTTACACTATTTAAGATGTTTACATTGTTTTCCTGCTGTGCCATTGTAGCCGTGAAACGAGTAGTTATTTCTTTGTTTTCCACCTTTTTAAGAATGACTTTTTCAAAGATGGGTTTAACTTTTTCAAAGGGTGATTTATTCTGAGACAGAGAGTTACACGTTGAAGGCCTTTTACCACCAGCAGGGAGGTAAGACTCGTTTAATGCATCGGCTGAGGCCAACGATCGATTAGGAGGTCTCCCTCTCTTCTTCAAAGGTTGAGTTGCTCCTGCAGACACTGTTCCCATAACTTGTTTAAAGGTCAGTTCTGCTTTCTGTTTGAATGAGGAGACTTCTTCTTGAAGATTCTTTAGCTTATCCTTGTAACCAGAAACTTCAGCTAGCAATTTATCTGTCACTCTCCGCAGCTTGGCATTCTCCGCTTTCTGTGAGAAAGAAGTTGTTCATGTCTGTAGTCAAGAGACTCAAGGCACTAGAAGTCATAATGATCACAATTTGAGTGTGACATGGGGAGAAGTACTCACCTCAGCTTCCCAAAGTTGTTGGTACTTCAGAGAAATTTCTGAAGGCGGTTTGATATTTCCTATTTTAGAAGAATGCTCTCCAGAAGCTGAGCAACTTGGCACCTTCGGTGTTGCTGAAGAAAAGTTAAGTGCACCAGGAAAACTGTGAGCATAAGGATGCTGCATTTGGTACAACTGAGTCATGTAAGAAGATGGACCCCAATAACCTGTAAACATCGTATCAAACTTTATGTTTTTGCTTAAATTCTGTTCCTGGCATTGACAATGAAGGAAGCAGACACTTCAAAAGCAAAATACTGATCATGTTCCGGACTCATCCATGTTGAACAATTCAATAATTGTCCATATAGCTTTTAAACTTGTAAACCAAATCAAATGAGAACACCACAATAATTATACAAATTATAGTATAGTATTTGAAATGTCTAGATGTATACATTGACCCATGCTCTTCATTATATTGTTTTATGCCATTATATTATAGTCCTGTTAAGTTTGTTATATTCTTGCTTTCTAGATGACAATAATATAGAAGACTGTGTACTATCAAGTAGTAAAATTCACCATGCTCATATACTTACATATGTGTCAGTTTCAACTCTAAAATAACTGTTGTGTAAAGTACTACATGCCATGTGAAGAGTAAAAGTTGCATACTTACATGGAAAGACAGGACATGGGTAATTGTAACACATACTAGGAGGTAGTGTCTGTGTTGTTGAGGAAGATGCTGCTGGAATGCCAGGATCAGTGAATGGGTAATAGATGGTAGGGGCATTTGCTCCAAGTAATGGGCCAGCCACGGCGGTGGGTGGATGAGATTGCCAAAAGGGTGACGTTGACTGGGCAAATAAGTGTGGAAACTGCTGCCATTGATTTGGGGCACCACCAGGTGCTGATGCTTGGGTGGCGAAGTGCATTGCAAAGAACTGTTCTGTGGCACTTTGAGGAGTGTGGGGCTGTTGAACAATTGAAGCCTGTTGTTGCTGATTTGAGTTAGGTGTGTTCTCCAGTGAAGTTGAGGAACTGCTAATTTTGGCATTCGGAACAACATTCACATTTGGTTGTGCATTCTGTTGCTTGGTCTGTTAATAATCATATTCATCTAAATAAATTCAGCAGGAGTATTTCAACAACACAAAATCGAAATACATACATGTTATATTTCTTCACATACGAGGTATTCGTGTTCCTTCTCTAGATGATTACCCTAAGATACCCAAGATGGAAGAAAAGTGGATAATACAATTTCTTTTGTCAAACATACAAAATTCAAGTGAGTATTTAAAAATAAAGAATTAATCTTTAATTCCTTTACTTAAAAATTCATTAGTTTCCCTACGTATGACTGACATTCATTTTTTGTCTGTTATTCTGTGGCGGCAGTAACAAAGAACTCAGCCATACAGAGCAGGAAGAAAAAAAAACGAACAAAAATAAAACATTGTTCACAAGAAGATGATTTTGTAAAGGCAAAGATTGGTTAGTTTGGTAGAAGTGAGAGATAGGAGAGTTCCATACCTGAGTTTCATCATTTGTGTGAGATTCTTGATTACAAACGAAAGCTAGTGTCTTGTTCTTCTTTCTTTTATCCATAGGCTCTAATAAAAAAAATAATAACCTAGAACCGGCAATGCAAGGATTTCCTAGGTTAAAGCTGTAAATATGATTTGGAGACGAAAACCTTCAGTTTTCTTGAACTACTTACCTGGGAGAACCCGCATGAGTTTTCACACCTTTTTCTCTCTCTGCTCTCTCTCAGTTCTTGGGTTGACTGAAGACTAGTTTTTATTTACCAAACCATGTAAAAAAAAAAAAAGAGGAGAATTTACTGTGACTATACATGGGTTGATCGAATTTTGTCTCCCTTTCTGGCCTGCAATGTCACACAATTGCATTTGTATTTGTACTACTGTTTATTTTCAAGACATTGTTTAAGTATAATAATTAAAACTAATTAAATGAGTTTAAAATAAATATTGTAGTTTAAATAATGATGATAAATGTCATTAAAAATATCATACTTTACTTCTACACGGTTAAGATTTAATGCAAAACTCTTCAACATCAATAATTTTTAAAAATTTATATTCTTTGCTGATTTTTTTTTATTGTTTTTTTTGCTGTATTTTTAAAATAAGTTGATGGTCAATGATTTTAAAATTTTAAAATATTTTGAATTTTTTTTAAATATTAATATAATATATTTTTAATGTTTAGCGTCGAAATAATACCGAAAAATTCAGAATTTGAACTCAATTTTTAATTAGTCATTATTGAAGATTCAATTTTTGAAATATCCATACACTTAATTTGACTATAATTGGGGTGAACTAGATTCTCATATTTAGATACAGATTAAATTAAAAAAAATAAAAATTTACGATACTCAATTAACAAAAAATAATAATACAGATTCAATTAAAAATATAAAAAATTAATAATTAAAAAAATTAATACTTATTTAATTAAAAATATATATACTTTAATTAAACTTAAATATTAAATAAAAGGAATTTGATCTTTGATGTAAATAACTAGAGAATGGAACTTTGAAAAGTATATTTAATGTTGCCCGTAAACTCAATTTTTTAGTCCATATAAACAAGAAAAATGACAAATATACCTTTTCACGTGGATGTGGAGTATACCTATTTGGTTAATTTCACATCTGAATAAATATATGTAACACACCCAAACATTACAATCATTAAAAAGATTTTGGAAACTTCCATAATTATTATTGATCTCGTGATAACATAAAAAATCAATTATCACTTTGATTATGTGAAATACATTATACAATTTTTATTTGCAAAACTACAACATTTTGGTTAGTCGGTATAGTATTTTAGTTAAATTAATATAATTGTAGGTTAAAATCTAAGTAGTATCAAATTGGTGTATAAAATTTTAGTATTTTACATATATCTCCACTTTGTCGATAAAGAAAGTATCATGAGTGACGTCCAAACATAATACCAAACTAAACATATTGAAGAAAAGATTGCGTCGATACCAATGAAGTTTTCAATTCTAACAGAGCCACGATCATATCATTGAAGTTGTTTTGTGGTGGACCAGAGCAAGGACAATCACATGGAAACAACATATGCAAACAACTTAGAAAGCAAAACTAAGGAAAGTACATAAAAGAAACCAAGCACGAAAACAAACATAAATAAAAAGTAATGACATACAAAGTTGGTAATCAATACTCATCCCCTTCCTCGCCTTCTTCGCCTTCCCCAGGCTCTGCACCGACCTCCTCGTAATCCTTCTCAAGGGCAGCAAGATCTTCACGAGCCTCGGAGAACTCACCCTCTTCCATGCCCTCACCAACGTACCAGTGCACAAACGCCCTTTTAGCATACATAAGGTCAAATTTGTGATCAATGCGTGAGAAAACCTCAGCAACACTGGTGGAGTTAGAGATCATGCACACTGCTCTCTGCACCTGGGCAAGATCTCCCCCTGGAACAACAGTTGGAGGCTGATAATTGATGCCGCACTTGAACCCAGTGGGACACCAATCAACAAATTGAATAGTGCGCTTGGTCTTAATAGTAGCTACAGCTGCATTCACATCTTTAGGGACCACATCGCCTCTGTACATCAGACAACAGGCCATGTACTTGCCGTGTCGAGGGTCGCACTTGGCCATCATAGAGGACGGCTCAAACGCGCTGTTTGTGATCTCTGCAACTGAAAGCTGCTCATGGTATGCTTTTGCCGCTGAAATCACAGGAGCATAGGATGAAAGCATGAAGTGAATCCTGGGATATGGTACCAGGTTAGTCTGAAACTCGGTAACATCCACATTAAGAGCACCATCAAATCTCAGAGATGCAGTCAGTGATGATATCACCTGAAAACATTATCATGATGATATAAAATGATATAAAATCAGAATTTTTACTTCCACTGAAATGTTTGTGTTGAACAGCACACAAACCTGAGAAACTAAACGGTTAAGGTTAGTGTATGTGGGTTTCTCAATGTCAAGGGAACGCCTGCAAATATCGTAAATGGCTTCATTGTCAAGTAGCACAGCAACATCGGTGTGCTCCAAAAGGGAATGCGTGGAAAGGACGCTGTTGTAAGGCTCAACAACAGAGGTTGAAACTTGTGGAGAAGGATAGACAGTGAAACCCAGCTTGGATTTCTTGCCGTAATCCACAGAAAGTCGTTCCAAGAGAAGGGAACCAAGACCAGAACCAGTGCCACCACCCACAGCATTGAAAACCAGAAAACCCTGAAGACCAGTGCAGTTGTCCGCAAGCTTTCTGATGCGGTCCAAGCAAAGATCAACTATCTCTTTCCCAACTGATTCAAGAGATTACCGTAAGAAAAATAACATGTTATTAGTAATTACAAAATGGAAGAGAATGCACAGCATATATTGTGAAATGCGCGAAAAAGGGGGAAAGAAAGAGTACTGGTGTAGTGGCCACGAGCGAAGTTGTTTGCTGCATCCTCCTTTCCACTGATAAGCTGCTCAGGGTGGAACAATTGGCGGTATGCGCCGGTCCTAACTTCATCAATGACAGTGGGCTCAAGATCTACAAAAACTGCACGAGGCACGTGCTTTCCTGCACCAGTCTCGCTGAAGAAGGTGTTGAAAGCATCGTCACCTCCACCTTTCGTCTTATCGCTCGGCATATGCCCATCAGCCTAATAAAACACCACACCACACAACAACGCTCAACACCCACCCATTCCAACCAAATAACTTCTTCGCATATTGCACACTCAACAAATTCAACATTGGCTACAATGAACATGCGTAGATTTCAATTTTTTTTAAGACGATTTCTTAGCTATTGCCATTGATCGTGCATGGAAAAATGTTAAGATCAAAGTGGATCCACACGCAATTGGTCATAAACAAGGAATTCGAATTACAAAATAACTAAAAAAAGGAACGTTTTATAATGTGTTGTTGGATTTGAAATATCCGAAACGGATCTTGAATTTATGAGGAAGGCGAAACAGGATAAAAGCAGTTGGATTACCTGAATGCCATGCTCGAGGCAATAGAGCTCCCAGCAAGCATTTCCGACCTGAATGCCAGCCTGGCCAATGTGGATGGAAATGCACTCTCTCATTTTTCTCAGAGATGAAAATGGAAGGTACGAGAAGAAGGAGAAGAATGCAGAGGTTAGCGTTTATGAAGACGCCACTCCCTCTAGTTTGTGGCAGAATGATCCGTTTTTCTGGTTTGGGTTTTTTTTCTCTCTTTTATAGATGTTGAAGTCTAGAACTTTATTAAACTCAAGAGGATAAGTGGAGGTTTAAACTTTAACCACGGTTAAGTTGTTTCTTTTTATGCCACCCAGTGGGGAACGTGAACTCAAACTTTTCTGTTTCCGATTTTACCCTCCTGCTTCCTGTTCACGCGCTCCGTGACTCATCACCCTCCACGTGGATACCTTCTGTGCAACGTAAGGTATCCTTCTTTCCAAATTAAGACTCACTTTTATTACTATTTATTTATTTCGGGTTATACCATTTGAATGGGTTGTAACCTATAATGGTCACTGTAACAGAGTCAATTTTTAAATCCAATCATGTTTTTGTATTTATATAATACAAAACCAACGGACAAATAGTGTTGCAACTTTCAAATTAATTAAAAGTTTAAATAAAATAATTTAAGAGAGATACACATAAAGATATAAGATAATTATACAGATATTTATAGCATAAAGAATTTTATAAAGCCATAACAAAGTGTAGGCTTACAAGGGTGTGAAATGTGTAAAAGAGTTTCTTTTTATTTTTATTTTCGGGCAATTGGATGGGCAGCTTTTTGTATTGGAATCACCCTTGCTTGAAAACCAAGCCTTCTTGAGGGAAAGGGAAAGAAGCGGAAGAAAGATTCGGCCTTTTAGGGAGGGAAATAGGAAAACAATTTCGCCCTATAAAACAAAATATACATTTTCCTGCCAACACACCAACAATAAGCTACTCCAACTCTCAACTTTATCTAGTACTTATCTTCAATAAATATTCAAACATAAATTTTAATTACCAGAACTTGTTTCTTTTACAAACTTTCTCATGGAGAAGAGACACAAATCTTTAAATTAAAATTTAATTTAAATTAAAAGAATATTTAAAAAAATTATGTAAGAAAATTTCTATAATATATATTGTTGAGAATATCTGGAGTAAGTTTACTTTTATAAAAAAAATATTTATAAAATTTTGACACTATTGTATAAGTGATTTATAGAATCATAAAAACAAGATCTATATATATTAAATAATATTTTAAATAAACATGAAACCAAAGTTGTTCGAGCTTCAACAATAAAAAAAAAAAAACATAACTATAAATACACTAGTTACTTTAAACTCAAATCCAAACTTATACTTATATAAACTTACAATAATATAGTTGGTATTGGAATTTATCTATGAGTTTAAGTCTTAAATAGAAATAAGAAAATTAAATACTTTATAAGAATTAAAACTCATAAATTTAATATCTGATTAGTGTTGTTTATTTTCTTAATAAACTCTTCTTAAAGACCATGTCAATAGTATCAAAGACAATAATTAATCTTAATGACTTGAATGAATCTTTCTTGCAAAGACTCCTCATCTATATTCATGTTTCAAAGAACGATATAAACAAATGTTATAATAATACAATAAAGAATAATATCAGTAATAGCCTTAAATTTAATTGATATCTAAATTTCATACATGAAATGGAAAGAGAATTAAGAAAAGGTACAAAGACACATTTGAAATTGAAAATATGTAATAAGTTTCTATTGTTTTTTGAATTAGGGATTAATTCATTATTAGTGTGAAACCACGTAAAATTACACTAAATCAAATTAATAATATATTATATTTATATTAAATTTATTAATTATTATTTACGTTAAAATGTTTACTTATAGTATGTACACTAAAGTCATTATTAATTATTTAATTTGACTGAACTTGACAAATATTAAATGAATTGAATTATAAGAAAAAAAAAGTAACTAAATAAAAATTCTTCGTGAAAAACGAAATTAAAGACTAAAAAGAACTATAAAGATTTTTTTTTAATTTCTTAATAAAAAAATTGTTTATGAGTTTGAATATTTAAAATTAAGACATTCTCATGTGTTAATAAATAAACAACGACGAATAAAATACAAAAAAAAAATACAAATATTCAAACGTAAATCTAAAAAAAATATACAATGAAGATTATGAAAAAAAAAACACTTTTAGTAAATATTGAAAGAGTAAAACTTAAGAAATAATGAAAAATTTTGTCCAAGAAAAAATTCTTCAAATAAAAAAAAAGAAGTAAAAATAAGTTTTTTTGAATTGTCAAACAAAACAATAATGTTTAAACAAATAAATTTAGGAGGCAGACTACTATGAAAATATTTCTTTAGGATGAGTTTGAATAACAGTTGAAGATCCAAATTTATTTGTGATAATAATACCTAAATATATGATGTATTTTCATAAAGCATACAGAAAAAAGTAAGATCATAGCAAATATATGATGCTAAAGAGTGCACGAAGGTATTTCTTTATAGGGCATTATGGTTGTGACTTGAATCTCCAATTCCCTGCATCCTCTTACTTTGACCAAAGAAAGGATTCAGAGCCATCGTATACACAAAAAGATTTACTTTTGACAAAAAAAAATACAATATATACATTTTCATTCAACGAGTAACTAAAAATTACTCCTTAGCCATTAAATCTTAAAAAATATATATGCTCAAAATTTCCTCCTAAATAAGACTTCATGCATACAGAGACATCAATCGCTTTCATTCTTGTGGTGACAATTGACAAAACCCAATGCAAAAGTTAGGACCTTTTGTGGACAGAGCCTGTGAAGCTCAACACACTATCATGGCAGTTTATGGTCCTTCAGCAATTCAACCACCCTTCTCATCGACGGTCTATTAATGGGAAACGCCGAGGTGCAGAGTAGGGCCACATTTAAAACCTTCTCGACCTCTCCATAGTCACAAGTGCTTGGATTCAATCTTGGGTCCACAATCTTGGTCATAATAGCATCTTTACCACCTCCCACATTGCCACTTCCTCTTTCAGAAGACGGTGACAAAACAATCTCAGTCATCCATTTCACTAGGTCCTTGTTCTCACCAAATGAACAGTCATTTGGCCTCTTCCCGGTGATCAATTCCATCAGCACAACGCCAAAACTATACACATCGCTCTTCTCGTTCACTTTCATTGTATAACCATACTCTAAAAAAGATCAGATAGTTAGAGATATAGTTTCTTAAACCTTGTGTTCATATAGGGAAAAACAAAATAACACTGACCTGGAGCAATGTAGCCATATGATCCAGCAACCTTGGACATAACAGCATCCTGGGTTGTCTCAAGCTGCAATGTCTTAGCGAGGCCAAAGTCTGCGACTCTTGGCACAAACTCGTGGTCCAGCAAAATGTTATTACTCTTCACGTCCCTGTGAACAATTGGCGGCACACAATCATGGTGCAAATAAGCCAACCCCTTAGCCGCACCCACCGCAATTGCAAACCTTCTCGACCACTCCTTCAACTCCCCACACATTTCCTCACCATGCAACGCATCCCCTAAGCTCCCCTTCTCCATGTACTCATACACCAATACCCTAAACTCATCACCACTGCAACTAAACAACAGTTTCACGATATTGGCATGCCGAATCCTACCCAACGTCTCAATCTCCGCCCTGAACACCAATTCGGTGTCAGACTTATGCACACCGCCGAACAGCTTCTTCACTGCCACCGTCTGCCCCGTCTTCAGCCTCACCCTATATACCCGACCCGAACTCCCTGCTCCAATCACGTTCTCCCGGGTTAAGTTTGAAATAATTTCTTCTTCGTTGAACCCAACCCTCTGAAACGAGGTTGACATATACGATTGCTTGGATTTACCGCGCGTCTTGCTCTTCAGGTACCACAACATGGACCCCACCAGGAGCGAAGCGCAGGCAACTAAAACGACAATCGCAAGCAGAGAAAACGGCCTGCGTTTCGAACAAGGAGGTAGGGTTTTGATAACGCCGCTGCACAGACCCGGGTTTCCCTCTAGACTGGAAAAGTACATTTGGCGGTTGAAACCTGAAGGAACCTCCCCGTAAAGATTGTTGTCAGAAACGTTGAACTGGTTGAATCTGAGGTTCGTCAACTCCACCGGAATCTCCCCCGTTAAAGAATTACTGGCGAGATCAAGGTTTGTCAAATCCTGTAAACTGCCAAGTTCTCGCGGGATTGAACCGGAGAATCGGTTAAACGAAAGGTTCAACTCTGTCATGTCGTTCCAGAGGGCCACGTTACTGGGTATCTCCCCGGTGAACATGTTCTCCTGCATCTTAAGTTTCTGTAACTTTTTCAACCCAGTTATGCACGTGGGAACTTCACCGGTGAAGCGGTTCTTGCTGACGTCAATCTCCAGAAGGTTAGGGAGTTGACATATTCGCGTTGGGAATTTGCCAGAAAAATCGTTACCAGACAAAATGAGTTTGGTGAGTGCCGTAGAGATGGAAGCAGAGACAGAGCCTTCAAACCTGTTGTTGGACATTTCAAGAAACTGAAGGCCAGTAAGGGTCCAAAAAGCGGGAGGCACCTGGCCTGATAACTGGTTGTTCTGGATTCTGACATAATAAAGAGAATCGCACTCCCCGTATTGCTCAGGGAGCGTTCCTGAGAAGCGATTCGCGAACGTGATGAGACGCTCGAGTTTGTTTCTCTTGCAGAGGTACTTTGGCAACTCTCCCACGAAGTCATTCGTCGAGACATCGAATTCCTGTATGTCGGAGTTTTGTCCCAGATCTTGTGGAAGTTTCCCGGTGAAGCTGTTGTTGAAGAGTTTCAGCTCTTGCAGGTTGGGGTTTGAAGCTAAACTTTCAGGAATTTCCCCCCCAAGAAGGTTGTCATTCAGGTTGAGAGAATAGAGACGCAAAGATGCTATTGCATGTGGTAGTTTCCCGGTGAGAGCGTTCTGAGAGAGGTCCAAGAGCATTAAACTACTGAGGTTTCCTAAACCTTGGGGTAATTCACCGGAAAGCTGGTTTTCAAATAGTTCAATTTGTTCAACGTTTTTCAGGCCTGAAATGCTGTTTGGGATGTTACCAGACAACCCGTTTTTAGATAAATCTAAGTTTTTGAGCGAGGTGAGGTTCCCGATAGTGGGTGGAATTTCCCCTACGAGGTTAACACCAGCGAGGAACAGTGTTTCAAGACTAAAGAGGTTTCCTAGTTGGGGAGGCAACGGTCCTGGTTTGAAGGTGTTATAAGCTAGTTCCAAACGAGTTAACTCACTGAGGTTGCCTAAAAAGGGAGGGATCGTTCCGCTCAGAAGGTTTCCGCATAAATTGAGCACTCTCAGACGTGGAATCTGTCCAAAACTCTCCGGAATGTTGCCAGTGAAGTTGTTTGTCGAAAGGTCTAACACTCTAAGTTCGGTAAACTCCGGCGGGAATTCCGGCAGGTCTCCAACGAAGACATTGTCGGAGAGGTTCAAGAGACGGAGGTGGGAACAGAGGAGCAGGGAGTTGAGGGAGACAGAGTTGGAGAGAAAATTGGATCCGAGAGAGAGGTTTTGGAGGGTGTGAATGCGACAAAAACCGAAGGGGAACTCGCCGTAGATTCCAATTTCTGAGAGGTCAATAGAGACAAGTGATTGGTTTTGTGCGTCGCAGGTAATGCCGGTCCAGTTGCAGGGGTTGTGGTCTGCGTTTGGAACCCAGTCATGGAGACTCTTGTTGTTGTCTTCAAGCTGGGTGTTCTTAACCCGAAGTAAAATGCGAGTCTCTCTTTGGAGGGAAACCGTTTGGGATAAACCATTTGAGAACAATGTACATAAAAGTAAAAACAGAAACAATGGCTGAGGCATGTTGAACAATACAAAGAGAGCGAAGCAAGGAAGAGTTTAATTTGCTCTGAGCAAATGAAAATGCTTAACTTTTGATGGAACCTTGCGACCTTGTTGTTGGGTACGAGTCTCACACCGGTTCCTCCCCCCGTGATAGCTCATCTTCTTCTTCATGCATGCGTGCAAATGGTGACAAGTGGGAAGCGGACATGACTGAAGGGAGCTCACGCGGGTGTCTTTGTTGAAGTATTTAAAAGGGTATCATCTTTTAGGATTATGAGAGGGAAAGGGGATGTGGAGTGGGAAAGGGACGTTTGTGTATGAGAGACGTGATTCGTGTTGGCGTATTTTCAAAGTTGTGAGAGAAGTGGCAAAAAGGAACTACTTTTACTGTGCACGCCGAACCTGAAGCGGAGAACATGGGACACTGCCAATGGACAGAGCCATACTTCCAGAAAGAAGAATCACTTTTGGGATCGCTTTCTGGTGGATGACACTTTGACACCAGCCAGATAAATGATACTGTTGTAGGTTCCTGGTATCACCAAAGAGAACTGTGTTTTAAGACTTTGGATTTTATTTGGACTAGTTTGGTGTGGATCACATCATTTCAATTTGACACCTATTCTCTTTTCTCTTTCTTCTACAGGAATACTGCAACTAAAAAGGCACCATACGAATTATAAGAGTTTCTGATCCTAGAACTCAGACATTCCAAAATTCAGAAATTGAATTTGTTCCACCCGGCACCTATATTCTACTGTAAGAACAACTACTACTTTGGAAAGAATCGAATGTGAGTGAAACAGGAATAATAATTATACACATCCACCTCATTGGGGTGAAGTAGGTACGCAGAAGAAAGTGATAACAAAGGAAACGATAAACTAATTAATAATTCCTTCTGATTTATTTTGTTACAAGTCGATTCTCAATTTATCATTTTAGAAAACCATATTTATTTAAATGCTCAGACTTTGATAACGTATTAAGTTTTAATCTATGTAAAAAATCATCCACACAGCCAGGATATAAACTATCTATTTACCTATAAAGATATCACTGTGAGCCGTGAATGTATCAGTAGTTAGTTCATTGAACCTCTGAGGTATGTTCTCAGTCACATAAAAAAAAAAAACTAGAAGCAACCAAAACGTTACGAAATAAAACACTATAACCTTTCACTCAAACAAGTCAAATTAATTAAGAATAGAACTGCTTGATAATCTGGCACGTAGGTAGCTACAGTACCACAGGCTTGGGTGTGAGAGTAAGTAAAGCCTCAATGCTGAGATGGGAAAATGACACTATAAACATTAAGCATTGTAGTTAAATTTCGAAACATCATAAGATCTATTACAGATTTGAAAATGGAATTTTAAAACACAGAAGTTAATGTTTGGGAAGAATGTGTAGCTCCTGGCTCCGCGTCGCCGTGAAGAATCAGCTATTTGGTACAAGACAGGAGTTGTCTCCCACCTTCTTCCCCCTTACAATATTATTCCCGAGAGTCATTGTAAATAAAGAAATACTACTACTTAATGAACCTCACTTCTTCCCATTCCACTTCATTAGTAGTTCGAATTATAGCACTATTTTATGCTTTTATAGCATCAATTAAATTAAGTTAGACGAGTTATACTTAACGTAATGGCTAATGTGCTGACAAAAAAAAAGTAATGACTAATAGTCTCATCCAAACAAAATGTGGCACGGTTTACTTGTTGTTAGCCAATAAATTACTACAAGCATGTATAAGAACTTAACCAGTTCTCGTGATGGTTCGTTCCTTTGGCACCAAATACAGCATCACAAAATAATGAACCGTATAATAAATGCATTTGCTGACTCCACAGTTGTACTGCTGAATATTGTCACCTTGTCAGTGCAATTCCCTATTAATCTTGATAAGGTGAAAGTGACCTTTGCAAGTTGGCAAAAGAATTAGTTGTGAGTCGTGATAAAACATCATTTGGTCATTGAACTAGAAAAAAAAAAGAAGATACCTCTATTTACGCGTCATGAAGCTGTAGTTTCATGGCCATATATCATAATGTCATGGACTTCTTAGTTACTGGCTATGGAAGGGAGGCACTAGCAATTGCATTTGTAAGCAAATGACATATTTAATGTTAAATTGTGTATAAAATAACTTGTAATCGAAACAAAAGGTCAAATTAGTTGAGCTACTTCAGCATATTGTGGTTTATAATTAGAGACATTGGCTATGAGATTCCCTGTTGCCACATAGAATCATGCACATAAGCGACAAGAGAAGACATGCTAATCTTGTGTTTATGGTATAGCTTTTTTGACTTGGTTAAAGAAGATTGGGAATATTGTTGTCACTTAGTCATTGGATTGGGTTCCTTAATTAACCTCTCCAATTGGAAATGGTTTTTAGCTCTTGAACTTTTTCTAGAGCTGTGTTGTGTGTGTCATGTTTCGACGTTGAAACAAATGCTACACATGTTGACCTGTAATGACTTCTGTTCAATCGCATAAATACCCAAATCTTAAATATTCGTTTCAAACTATATTCACTGAAAATGTTTTCTCACTCGGGTACACCAATTTTGATGGACTACATAACCCAAATTGGATGCCGGAGAAGGTTAAAAAAAAAACATGTGAACTGCATTAATTCACATCCTAAGTAATTAAATAAGGTACTCGTATGTACAACAAAACTTTATCGTAATTCTAACCAAAACTGCATTCTCATTGATTTTACAATGGAGTATATTATATTATTTCGAAAATAAAAGTTGGATATTGAAAGAGGGAAATGCCGCACCTTTTGACTGTACAGGAACACCATAGGGAAATTATTTTCAGGTTTGAAAATAAAATAAAGCATAAAGAAAACCGCGTTTGGCATACCACTAGTATTATTCGCTTCATTCATATTTGTTATGATGATATACACTCGTTATTCAAGATATACATAAGATATTTGAGATGAAGTATTCTATGATGCTCAACATTTCAAAGTGAACATTGAAGATGCTATGAATGTCTCATACACCATGATGAAATAACCCAAGAATGATTTTTATTTCTAACAAGAACATAAAAACGTAAGGTTGGAGTTAACTTTTAAGATTAACGACAATCAAATTAAAAAAAGAAATGATCTTTTATTGAAGCATTTATGTTCTGCTATTCAAATATTTGTTAGTATCTGTGCAGCACGAGGGAAGCTTCAGCAAGATTTGCTTTGATAAATTTGCTACAGATCGAGGTTTGTGTTTATTTGAAGCAGTAGTTGAGTCTTTGGTTGGTTTCAAGTTTGAGGAGTGCTAGCAAGTACCACCAGTTTTAACTAAAATTTATTTATTAAAAAGTATAAATAAATTTATAAATAGAAAATTAGATTTGTTAAAAAAAGTATGATTATTGATAAAATTTAACCAATAATAAAAGTTGTGTTCGACAAAAATATGTAATTAGCATCTGTCTGGTATACAACACTTTGAACTATGAGTTGTTTACATATTCGGTTTCGATAAAGTTCGTTTGTTTTTAATAAATATATCAAATTGATTTCATCTTTAAATTCAATTAAAAAAAACAAACTCAAAATTTAAAAACGGAAAATATTTCATGTGATCACTATTTTAATTATGAAAATGTTAATTCACTAATTATATACATATTAAAAATTTGTCATCAACTAATTAATTAGTATAGCATGATTGATAAATGATTTTATTCTCTGAACATGTAGCTAAGAGTTTAATCGATAACTCCTGAATAAGTAATATCTCAAATTCGTTAAAGGAGTTGTGCTTTTATCTTATTATCTTGAACACAATAATGGCAAAAAAACACTTTAAAAATATTAGTTTCAGAAATAAAAAATAATCAAACTATAAATTATATTTATTAAACCAAATAATAGTCCGTTCAAGCTTCACAGTTTTATATTTAATCGGGACTTTAAATTTTAGTTTCTGCGAAATGAGTAAAGTAATATAACATTACATGTTTTCCAGGTGAATCTTTAGTTTTAAGTGTTCAATATCGCGTGTACAATTCACATCTTTAATAAATTTTAAATAAATTAGGAACTGATGATTGAAGAAGTTCCTGAAATAACAGCAGAAGTTGAAAACTGTTTCGCCAGAACAGAAAATGAAAAAACGAAGAAAATTTTACGAGCCCTGCCACATATATTTCTTTGTGATCCGAACAGAAGCAGCCACAAGGAATTACGAAAAGATTAAGTACCATATCAAACATATTTAATACTTACTAAGTGGTGGATTAATAGAAAAAGTTAAAAGAAGATTCATAATCATTCTAATTAAGAACATAAATATCTGAACCACAAAATATGGGTGGATGAAATTTCATTGAAATAATTGATTCATTGCACCGGATTCCTCCTCCGACAGATGTTCGATGAAAAAACCTATCACCATGCTTTAAACTAAAATCAGTAGCTATTTTCTGGACAAATAATTCACGACAGAACAGAAAGTACAGAAAGGAAGAAGAGGAAGAACTTGAATCCATTATGAACGAAAAGTTAACCGAAGAAATCACAGGCACAATATGAATAATTTCTAAGCTCACAAAATGAGCATTTTAAGTTATCAGAATATGAGATATCCTTAAAGATAATGAAGATACACATGGCCTAACCCAAGTGAAAAAAGTTGGCCTTTTTCTATGTGCTTCCCCTCCTCTTCAGAAGAAGAAAAGAAGGAGAAAAGAAATTTGGACCAAATTTATTAACTTTTTTCTATGTTATAAAGGGAACCACAAATCTAAAACTACCACTGCCTGGCTCCATTCTGTCTGCCTTTTTTTCTTTATCCATCTATCTAGATTAGACGATAAACTTTTTTTTTTCCTTTGAGAAAATTAAGAAAAAAGAAAGGTGGGAAGACCAGAGTTACATTGCAATCCTGCGGAGAAATTATACAACCTCAGCTCTTATTGGCGCAGCATGAGAAGGTGGGAATGTTAGCGTATGTTGTTGGTGTCGGTGTTGGTGTTGGTGTGCTGAGGGAGAGAAAGAAAAGGAAGTGTGCAATAGTGTTTTCTTCTTCTCTTCATTGTTGTTGTCTCTGAGAGAGAAGAAAAAGAAGAAGCATGAGATAGGATAGGAAGAGAATGGTATATAAGAGAAGAGAAGAGAAGAGAAGTGTGTTTTGTTTTGTCCGTGCGGCAAATCAAATGCGTTTTTCGGCCGGTGACGGGCCTTTTTCGGCTTACGCTTTGTCCCCTTTTTTTTTAGTAACACACAAAACTCTCCTTTTCTCTTTCACATATTACCACATTAATTATTAATTACATTATCTTAATTGTATTTGGCGGATTAATGTTCTAGTGTTCGCCATATCGTGAACCATCACATGTGTGTGTGTGTGTGAATGCTGACGGATTTTTTAAGCAGTTCTTGGCCGGTTTTGTGCGACAAAAATCGTGTCAAACCCATCCTCCATTTTCGACTATTTCTTAACTGTCTTTAGTTTTGAAGTTAATGAGGGTGCTATAACAGTGGTGATGTAAAACAAATTTACAAATGCAATCAATTAGGCATTAACTAGTGATATCATTTTAAAATTAACTATTATAAAGAGAAAGGATAGTTTTGTGATAACATGCATAATTATAAATTTACTGTACTCATTCCGGAGTCATTCATCTTGTCTTTAAGGTTTCTTACACCAGTAATTATTGATTTCAACTATGATTAAGCAGCAATTATAATTAGAGATATCAAAATGAATTGGAACTCGCGAGTTAATCTAACTCACCACATGTCCGGACTAGATTGGGTTGAAAATTTGTTTACAAATTTGAATATGTCCACCTAGAACTCGGCTCATCTAGGTTGAATATGTGATGAGGCGGGTTGGTTAGTGTTTTTTATTATGTTGGACTTTGTATTTGGATTCCTAGTTCAAAGATCCACAACACGTTATCAATATTGACTTTTTATATCTTGATGTATCCTTTAAAAGTTTTTCTATGATGTACCTATCTCTCCAACTAAGCTAAAAACATAATAAATGAGATTTTTATTAAAAACCTAAGTTGACATTTTTTATTTTTCTCAAGTGAAAAATTGAGGTTAGTTTTTATTGTCTATATCTTTCTTAACTACATCAACTAAAAATCAAGTTAATTTATAATATATAAGTGAGTGCAATCCTCAACCTACAAGCTTATTTTGTAGGGTTAAATTAGACATAACGTTTATATCTTGAGTTGATGTTAAAGTCATTTAAAGTATATCATTACAAGAAAATGTTTAATTAATCACCAATTTTAGGATAAAAAAACTATTAACTACTATAGTGATTAATTTGGATACCAATTTATAAAATAAAATTATTGGTAACTAAAATGGTTTCTAAACTAATCTATAAATTGGTTACTAAAATGAATTAATCACTATTAGCTACCAAAAAATTAGTCACTAAATAGTGACCAATTTATATACAAATTTAGTGATAACTTTTTTTTATAATTAAAATATTGGTAGCCAATGTTAGTGACCAATTTAAAAATCAATTTAATATATTGACCAATTTAGAAATTAATTTAGAAACTATTTTAGTTATTAATAATTTTTAGTTTATAAATTAATATTTAAATTGATCACCATAATCACTGATTATTTTATGTCATTAAAATTAGTCATTAATTAAACATTTTCTTATAATATATATTAATAAAATTTATTATTTATCACTACACATTTTCTTGACAAAGAAAAAAAATGTATTAGAAATCTCATTTAAATCATAAGTAAAACTAATTTATAATATATATATATATATATATATATATATATATATATATGGTACAAATCTCATATTATAAAATACTTTTACAAAATTGACTTAAACAAGATTATCTCCTATTACCATTTAGAGTTTTTAAGTATTTAATATGACTTTTGTGTGAGTACATGGATATAAAGCTAATCTTCAAATCTGTAAAAGACACCACTTTATTTCAAGTGTGACCCACTATTTGTTGGGTATAAAATTAATGTATTATATAAACATTACTCTTTGAGAAGAAAGAAGAAAGAAATTAAAATTGTAAATATCTCTCCTCATTACATAGGAATGCTTTATAAAAATTTGTTGGTTGTGATCGTTAAAACGTGGTGATTCTATATGAAATGTTTAATTGGAAATTGTGTTAAAAAAACGGAGGTGAGTGTCCGGTGTGAATGAGACTGAAATAAAACGGGATTTCCATTTACTTTACTTAGACAACTTCTGACGCTCACCGTGTTTACTGGACTGTGGTGGAGATTCCAATTTCAACAAAATGGGAAAAAACACCTTACATTATACTCTTGCATTTTGTGCCTTTCTTTGTGTTTCTGGAACTGCAAAATTATTAAAATCATCGAATCGAACAATCAATTAATAAAGTTTTTGCACGTGCGGTCTCAATAAATGGTAAAAGGAATGGAACCATTTTCTTTGACCGAACAAGAGGCTAGTTTGGAATTGTGTTTTTTAGTCTATATAGCAACATCTTATTCCTAACGGGAAAAAATAAATTAGAGTTTATTTTATTTTTCTAAATTGTGTGCATGATTGTTTTTTTTTTGTTAAAATGAAATTAGTTCACGTTGAACATTTTAAACCAATTTAGTCCTTCATCTCTAAAAATGAGAGGATTTAGTTTTTTAAATCAATTTTTTTTAAGTTTATTTGACCTTTCAAATGCGTTTTTCCGCTAACATTAAAGCAAAAATGTGTCAAACGATATAAACAAACTAAAATACTATAATGAAATGTATTTGAAACGTCAAATAAACTTAAAATAAGTTGGTTTAAATGATTAAATTCACTCATTTTTAACTATAGTGGACTAAATTTATTCAAGGTTTTCAAGAGAGACTAATTCCAATTTTCACTAAAAATAAAAAATCGAAAACATATTTAATTTTTTTTTACTAGAGTATAATGAGAATTTATTCTAAATAAGATAACAAGAAGATAAGGTATTTTTTCTTATTATATTTACGTACATAAGTTTATAATAAAGGAGTATAAATTATACTCACGGACTTTGTTTTAATATTACACTATATTTGTAATACATTTGTTGTTGGACTCAAATAGTTTTTTTTTCCTCTCTTTCTTTTTCTTTTTGGGTCTAAAAACACAGTTTCTTTCTCTTGTTGTATTTTGTAATGGGCTTATTCACCTTTGTCTTGTGGGCTTCTTACTCACCCCAACACCACACATACATAGGCGCGGACAAATTAAATTAAGAATATAAACTATGTTGAATTATGTAATTTCAATTTAATGGGAATTGATATTACAAATAAATTAATAAAAACAGCATCAAATATATTATATGATAAAATTATTTCTTATGAATGAATTAATTTTTATGATAAAGCACAAGAAGTATTAAAATTTCTACTCTCAGGTAAAATTTATTTAAATTCGTAAAGTCACCTCTTTTGCACATAATATTATGAAATTTTATAGTCTTTAATGTGCCTAACATATGATTTATTTATTAGTGTTAAAGGAATGATGTGTATAAAATTTTTTCCTGTTTTTCCCGATGCACAGATAAATGTATACATGATTTTGGTTATTTAATGTTTTTCAAACTAATTAAACTGAAATGTTGTTAAGTGTTTTCTTAGAACATAAACTACTTTTCATAAAGTAAATACGATGTCCACGTTGTAATAAATGGCAGGCATATGCTACTGTTAAATTCGAAGATGAATGTCTTCATGAGAGTAGATGTTGGCATAATGGGATTTCGAGAAGATTCACAACATAGAAACAATATTAATGACTAATGACTCTAATTTATATCCAATATTGACTTCATCTTCAATTTAAAATTTTAAAACGATATTGAGTCTTTTTATTGTTTAACCTTTCTAATTTATAATTAACGACTTAGATTCATATTTAAATTTTGAACTCATTAAATATATATAAATTGCTCAAAAAAATTATATAAAAAACATATTTTCTTTAAAGAACATGTCAAATACATATGAAGTATATTAGAGCAATTTATTATATCAATTGTTATTGAATTACTTATTAATGTTTACTTTCACACTCTAGATGTACATCTTGACATGAGAGGTGTATCAGAGATCCTACATCAATTAGATATAAGATTTAGAGTATATAAAAAAATGCAATTGAATTTGTGATATTGAATTAAATTTAAAATAAAACTTTTTAAAAAGTAAAAATTATATGAATAATTTTAAAAGATAAAGATTGAAATAATATGTGTTTATGTTTTTAAAACGGAAAATGAAAAAAAAAAAAAGATAAAAAGTTGTAACTAAAAATTAGTAACAAGAACAAGAAATAAAAACTCGAGTAAATAGTGTAAGTTCTATTTGATGAATGTTCAAATACTCTGCCTACAACTTAGGAAGGTAAACATGGGCCTTACGATTATACGGACTCCTAGAACAATATGTTGGGCCTTCGTACTGGGCTTCTCACCATAGCTTTAGATACAACAAAATTCACACACTTGAATGAAAATAAATTCTCTCGCGTGTTGAACACAAAGTAAAAAATAAAAATAAAAATAAAAGAACATATAAAGTGGTTCAATAAAATATTCTTAAAATACCTTTTACTAATTTTAAATTTCTATTTCTAATGACTTCTTTGATTTTTATGATGTCAATCATATGATTTTTAAAAGGGAAAAAAATCTCAATTAAAGTACGTTATTATTAAATTGATTTTTTCCTCAATTAGCATGCAGAAGGTATTAGAGAATGAATTTAATTTTTAGATATGAATGAGAACATCCATGGATAATTAGTTGTCTTCCTTCATCTTTGAATTTGATAGGGTTCGTATTTCTCAACACGTTTGTCTCCCGTAGACACTCTGAACATTGGATTACATAATTAACTTTTTTATTGAAAATCATAGAATATATTAAAAGTTATAGAAAACATTGAATTTTTTATCAGCATTTCAACGTTATTGATTAAATGTTTTATTTTATTACTGGATACTAATATCGCTGCAATTTGGACATGAAATGAGAAATGAACATGTAATGTAATTTCAGTTTTTGGTGACACATCGATCCTAACCATCGGTCAAAATCTCCGTTTTTGTCTTTGTTACGTCTATGTGGTGCCCTAAAAGCGTAGGGCAGTGGGAACAGCACAAATAACTTAAATTGGGGGACCTGTCCTACGTACAGATGCATTCTAGGGATAATAAAAGGTTCCTTGGCGTGGATATGAGTTAAAATAATCTTACAATAACTAATCATTTTCATTATCTTAATTAAAAGATATATTAAATAATACAAAACTTTCGTGATCGTCATCCATGTAATTACAGTAAAAGTCAGTGTTTTTAAAAATAAGAGTGATTTATATAAATATAAATAAGTAAATAAATAATAACCAAGTTAATCGTTTAATGAAAAAATTAAATAATAAATATTTAATTAAAAAATATGAAATTTTAAATATAATAAAAATATGTAAAGAATTTAATTAAAAATAACTAAAAACTTAATTAAAAAAAAACTAACTTATTATTTTTCACATATTTACTACAAAATTAACTGATTCTTTTTATGTTTGTGATTAGTTATGCATATTAGCTATGTCATTTAAAAATAATTGTTCAACAGATACACTAAAATAAAAATTTAATCTTAAAATTTAATCTAATTATAATTATATAATAGAATATTATTATAATAAAATTAGTCTTTTGACAAAGTAAATTTAAATAAATTATACAAAAAAATATAAATTTAAATAGAATCAATTTAATTTCATAAATATAAACAAAAAATATATAAACTTATGGAATTAAATTATAAAAAAAAAATTGTCAATGATTTTCTTATCAATAAATTTACTTTAATTATTTGATTATAAAAAATACATAAATAAAAGGTATTGGTGAATAAATTATTATAACATCTATTTCATAAATAAATGAATAATTAAAATATTTCTATTTACGTCTAATAAATATACTTGTTTTATTTAGGATCTATTATGTATTTACGTGGAGGTATTTGCTTTTGTAATTTTTGTTGTAGTCCAAACAAACACCAAAGTCAAAAGCATATTTTTTAGTTCTTCACATTTTTGTACTTTAAATATTTTGTTTATATATATGGAAATCAATGGAAAATACTTTAACGGAAAAAACGATAAATAATATTTTTATTTTATTCAATTTAATTTGAAAATGAAAAATACATGACTGACTATGATAATTATTTTTTCACATTTTAAAGTATACTATGAAATAGACATAGCTATGATAATTAAGTCTAGACTTTAAGTTAGTGGTAAAATTTGTTTTTTTTAAGGCTACCTAACATTATATTAATTGGTATTTTAATGTGATATCACACTACACGTGAAAATAAACACAAATTATTTGAGTAATCATTAACATATAATAAGTTTACCGGTACTAATTAGGTTTAATTAGTCGGATCATATCCATTTTGATCGTTTGAATGTGTTAGTTTGATATCTTCTATTAAAAGGTGTCAATTGAGTCTTAATTTTTTGTAAAAATGTCTCAATTAGATTTTTTGCAGAACAAAATTAGTAACTTCGTTAATGGTATTAATATTTAAAATGACTTACAAAATTAATTACTGATATTTATATTAAAATTCAACGGTAAAATTTATGAATAAAGTGAACTACGTTAATAACTTTGTTAGGAAGAGACCTAATTAAGACACTTTTTTAAAAATTTAAACTCTCAATTAACACTTTTAAAAAATAGAAAGATATAATCTGACTAATTAAACCTAATATTGAGTTATAACTATTAAAACATGTGAGTATTTACATAAAGATGTTGATAAAAGAAAAATATATTGTATGGTTATTTGTTTGGGTAATATATACCTGAATTAAACACATTCACCGATAAATACTTGTCATTTTTAGTACTTGATAAAGTAATTAAAAGATACAAATATATGAGCCAATGTTTCAGAAAACATTAGCTCATGAAAAGTGGAACATCATATTTGATCCTTGAATGTGTGAGATGCTGAAGGAGAAATGAACAGATGTCACAAACACTATAATAATTACTGTGGTGTCTGCAATAATAAATGAAGTCAAAGAAATAATGAGATGGAACAATACTAAAATGACAGATGTTGTAGGCAACCACACAACACAAATAATCAATCACTCTAGCTACTACTTGGACTTCTCATTATACATGTACTCTTCCCACCATGAAAACAAACTTTTTAACCTTAGATTATTTGAGTGTGCTATATTCTATTTATTTTTATTTGTCAAGTATGTGTGGAATTTTTTTAATATTATTAACTGTGTTAAGAATCTAGATGTGAATTTAAGTATGTTGTCCGATAAAAATAATAAAATTGAGGAATATACAATAAAAAAATTCACAAACTCATTAATTTGAGATTTTAGATTAAAATTGGTGTCAATTTTTTAATGTGATTTAGTTTAAATTATAATGATGTTGTATCTCTGGAGCAAATTCCTACTTCAATATATCAATCAAAATTATATCTAAAAGTCACTTTATTAGGTGTTGTTTAATTAAAAATAGATAACTAAATGCATACTTTTTTAATGATCACCAGATTTTTTTTTTCAAGAAAAAAATGTGAGATGTTTGACCTGATATTCCAAATGCAAACTGCTAAATAAGAATCTTACAGGGAGAGCTTGGGCAAATACTCAAAACAAACAACTGCGAGAAAATGCAGAAGATAACACAAAATTTTCGATTCATCTTGTTTCAGACACATGCCTTCCTTAAATATACTTACTATTAATCAAAATTATAAAAAAATCATAACATTTTACAATTTTCATTTTATTCACAAAATTTTAGTAAATATATACACTAAAAATGTTAAATTTAGATATAAGGAGATACCAACAACCTATATAGAGTGAATTTAATTGTTTTTATCTGGTTTCTGACAGTAAAAAAATTGTTATTGCATAAATGCAGAGCGTAAAGCAACTAAAATCGTATATTTTAAAAGTTAGATAACTAAATTCACCAATTTAAAAATCAGCAATAAAATTAAAAAAGAATAAAAGTAAAAATATTTTCCCTTAAAAATTGATTGAAATGATTCATATCGTAGCAATCCTTTTCCTGTATGAGTTTTGATAGATTTGTGGGTAAAGTTGTTTGTCGTTTTGGGAGAGATTCATCTTTCTTTAACCATTCATCTTTTTCTTTCATTTCTCAATTTCAGTACTTTCAAATAATTTGAACTTGAAAGCCGCATTGAAGGGCTTTATTTTGTGTTCTAACGTGTTGGATTTATCTTACACATAGTACCACACAAAAATTGATGTATAGATTTTGTCCCATGTCTATGCTGTCTCCATTGTCGAGAGCTTCTCTGGTTTCAATTCCATCTTCCAATCCTCAATTCTCCAATCATACACCAATAATCACTACCATTTCAAGTTATATTACGTCTTTTTCTTTTCAATCACTTACTTTCCAATCATGCACAATTAATGCTTTATCTTCTTTTTTTATTATAATTAATCTAGATTATTATTATTATTGAGTTTTTTTATTGGTTCTTTAAATATTTTTTCTTCATTTAAGTTATATTAAATTAGTTTGTTAAAGATTTTCTTTAAACTCATATTTAGATAAGTAGAGTTTATTATTTTTCTTATTGATACCATATTTGTAAATAAATTTGATCAATTTCAAACTAAATATAAAAATATATTTATAAATATGATTTAATTTAATTATTTTGTAAATGTTATTTCTTAACAAAAAACAATATATATTTTTAAATGATATTGTTGTATTCAGTAGCCAACTTTTCATGAAATTTTTATGTTTTTTTTAGTATTTAGACACTATTTACAAACTTATGTACAACTATTTCAAACATGTAAATGTTACGTCATATTCAATTATATGAACAGTACAATGTAAAAAAACCAAGATGAAAAAAAAAAGAAAACTCACATTCTACATAGCCAAAAAAAAAACGGATTTATAGGAGTTACTTTAACCAACTACTTAAATAAAGTTTAAATAAAAAATTCTATCAACAAAGTTTGTAAGCAAATACAAATATTCAAATTACAGAGCGTTTTATTTCACATTTTCAAAATAGCATAAGAGAGACCACAATCCTTGGAATCAATAGATGGAAGCATTAAAACATCCTATGTTTGCATTTTTAAGGAATCATTTGATGATTTTCTTTTTCGGAAAATTAATTGAATTGAATATTTTTTTTCCAACTATCTGATTGACTGTGTATTCTTTTTCTATTATTTCTTTCAAAGGTGTGGAATGATAAGATTGTTTACCGGTCATAAAATAAAATATTTAAATAAAAAAAAACAGTTACCTTTGTTTTTTTATGATTTATTTATTTAGCTTGTTTCAATGAGATCCTCTACCAGCCATTTGAATATTTGATAAATTTTTGATTCACAAACTACTTATTAATATCTTTTCTGGGACCACATGAATGTTCAGTTAGACCTAACGAAAGAACCCCATCCTCCTTAGTTAGTACAACCGTCAGCCTCTTCCCTACACATTGCTGCACAAAATGGATTCATCTCGTGCTTTTGGATTCAGAATGAAAAAACATTTTCCTCTCACTCTCAGGTCCTCAGAATAAATACAATACTAGTTTAAAATAAGACTTTATGGAAATCTGAACAGAGATATAATACAATGCATTACCCTTCCCAATGAGATAGATACTGAAAAATTGTCCTTCTTTTTCAACTTTTCAACTTTTCAACTTCATTCTTCTTTTTTATTGTTATTACACATGCACCAACCCCATCTCATAAAACACTGGATGCTTCTTACTTCTCTAAATCTAACATTTCCTCACATGACTCTTCAGAGAAATTGTGGCACCACAGATTCTTATGGTTGCTAGCTAGCAAGGCATCCCAAGCAAAGGTTTATGTGAATTTACAACGAGACAAATAACTGGTCAATCTTGCTAAAAAATGACCACTTTATTGTACGAGGTGAAATATGACAACTCAACGCATAAAAAACTAATATTTAGTAGAGCATCACGTGGTTAACCTTCGCCTAGCTCTTTCTGCAAGGTGAAACTAAAATTCAATGGCTACAATTGTCTTGGGATTATATGAAGGCCAGCTACCATGTTTCAAGCAGTGTGGTCCATAACCAGAATGATTGAGCGTTAACGCTAAGATTTGAACAAACATATAAATAGATCACAAGATTTATCTTTTTCGGTTATCCCCATCCTACCTCTCTTCTGTTATTTAAAAGGGGAAATTCTTCTATCATTTTTTACGCCACAAAATCTTGTGCCACTGAGTTAATTTTATCTTCTGGGAAAACGAAAAAGCAGAAGGAAATGAGTTACTAACAAACATAAAGCTAAAACACGTATGATTCACTCCGATTTTCTCGAAACAATGTTAACTTCTTCAAATAAGCTAATCCAAAACCTGATTGATAGACTCGGTCACAGCTCAGGCTCACAATTCTGAGGCAATCCTCTCAGGATTCACCCATACCATATTAGCCCACTGTTTCAATACCCCAACCAGTTTGCGTCGTTGTGTCCCTTTCAACTCTCCCTATTATTGATCCCCTCGATGAACACAACGACGGCTGTAACATAAAGATTAAAAGCAGTACTGCATGATGAGGACAATGACTTTATAAGAAAATACCCCCACCGATCCTACTGTACAAAAACCTTTAAAAAATCCAGACACTAACACCTTCGGTTAGAAAAGAAATATCCCAATCCCCAGAAGACAGACAGAAAAAAAGTAAACGAATAAGCTATGACAAACCAAGGGAACTAAAATGAAACACTAAATAGAGCACTTCAGATGCTAAGAAGATCGGCTGGTGGAGATTGAGAAGGATTGTGATGATCTTTAGAGGCTGTGGATGGAGATTCTAAAGCATTGGATGATGTCAAAGAGGATTCTGTTGAGTCCTCCTGTTTAGAACCAGGGAGCTTTGGAAGCTCTGTCAGTATTTGGACAACTTCGCGCATAGTTGGTCTCTCTACGGCCTGTTCTTCAACACATAGCATGGCTACATAGAAAACATGCATCAGTTCGTGGAGGGGAACCGACGAAAGCCTAGGATCAAGAACTTTAAGAACTTCTTCCTTATTAGAGTCCGTCATTTTCCTTGTCCATTGCACAATGTCCACACCGTCACCAAATTCCCCAACTGGTTTCCTGCCAGTTACAAGTTCTAAAAGAACCACGCCAAAGCTGTACACATCGCTTTTCTCATCAACTTTCAATGTGTAGGCATACTCTGCAATCAAACATCAATCAGGAATCATGAACTGAAATGAAGCAGGCTAATTATAAACTATAAGTACCAACCAAACATGGAACTATCAAAAGCAAAATTAAAGCAGGCCACCTTGATTAGAAATTAAGTAAAAGAAAGGCAGTACGTGAAAAGTTGTATATAGTTCTATACATCTGGTATTTTGTCCATAACCATCACTTTCCTGTTGCGAATGATTCTAACCTATGACTACAGTATTATCTACTTCATAGGTGTGGAGAGCGGGCTATGGAAAAAAATCAAATTCAAACAGAGCAGACTACCTACCATTTACTTTCAGTACTTTGGCTTAGAAATAAATATACTAAATAAATAAGCAGACCAATCAAGTGATCATTTAGGTATGATAGAAAATCAAAGTGAAGAAAAACCACATGACAATGTTAATTAATTTAGGGGCATCACCTGAATATCAACAGTCAACACCTAAACATGATCAGTCAGTGAGTCAAATTCTCAACAATAATTGAAAGTACAAACAGTAATGATCGAGCGGGAAAACAAGTTACCACATCCATGTAGTAATGCATTAATTATGACAAAATTGAACTGTACCTGGAGCTATGTATCCATATGAACCAGCAATAGCAGACATGCATTCAGATGTCCCAGAATCTTGCAGGAACTTGGCAAGCCCAAAATCAGCAACATGGGCTTCATTATTAGAATCAAGAAGGATGTTGTTTGACTTCACATCACGGTGAACAATGAGCGGAGAACAATCATGGTGCAGATAGCAAAGCCCTTTGGCAGCCTCCACGGCAATTTTATACCTTATGTCCCAATACAAATGACCTCCCTTCTTTCCATGAAGAACCTCACCCAAGCTTCCATTGGGCATGTACTCATAGACCAAAAGGTTAGTCTCATGGTTTGAACAGAAACCCAGCAGTCTAACAATGTGCCTGTGTCGGATTCGCCCAAGTGTCTGAATCTCCGCATTGAACCCGTGGTCGTGGGAAGAGCCTCTACTCATAGCGGGAAGCCTTTTCACGGCAACATGATCCCCGTTAGGCATAGCCCCTTTGTATACAATGCCTGCACCTCCTTTGCCTATAATATTATCCTCCTTCAAGCAATGCAAAACATCATCAACAGTGAAGTCCAAACGTTGGAATGCAGTCAACTTCCATGCACGAGCCTCACTGGCCTTCTTCAGTGATCGAGCCTTAAATATTGCCGCCACAGCAAAAGCAATGGAACATAAAAGCAAACCGACAACAAGTAGAAGCTTCACAGAAGACGAGAGTCCCTTACCATGAGGTTGATGTGCACCATTGGTAACCCCATCCTTGCAAGCACCTAAATAGGGACCACAGAGGTCAGGGTTTCCAAGGAAAGACGTGTAGTTGAAGTAGCTGAACTGACCCGTACCGGGCACCAAACCAGACAGATTGTTGTACGAAAAATCAACAGAAGTTAAGCTTTGCATCGAGGATATTGAAGAGGGAATGCTACCCACTAAATGATTACTCGAGAGATTAAGGTAATTCAATATCCTCATTCCAGTAATCTCATTTGGGATCTCTCCGGAGAGTTCATTGCGGCTAAGGTCCAGAAAAGTCAACAACTTACATTGACTGATCTCAGGTGAAATAGGACCCGAGAACTTGTTGCCACTAAAATCAATCTTTGAGAGCTGTTGTAACCTCCCAATCTGAGGAGGTATCCGACCCGAAAACATGTTACCGTCAAGAAGGAGCTTCTGCACGCTGGAGAAGTTGCCAATAGAAGGAGGCAAGGCCCCAGAAAGCTGATTGTTAGATAGAGTTATCTGACCAAGATTAACAGCTACAGAACCCGCCTCCGGAAACTCTCCAGAGAGATAATTATCCTGAAGCTCAACCTGGGTCAGTTTGGGAAGTCCAAAAAGCCCTTTCGGAATGGACCCATTTAGAAAGTTCTCTCCCATTCGAATCCGAGTAAGGGATTTACAACTCCCAAGCGCTTCCGGAATTGGACCAAACAAGAAATTCTCGAGAGTTATCAAAGTCTGAAGAGTGTTCCCAGAACAGAGGTAAGGAGGCAAAGTCCCGGTTAATTTGTTAGAAGAAAGATCAACAACGTTCAGTCTCCCGTTCTTGCCTAAACCCTCAGGAATGCTACCTGTGAAGTTGTTTTCCCACAGTTGCACCACTTCCAGCGCCGGAAGGTCCCCTATAAACTCCGGTATTGCTCCGTGAAGCTTGTTCCTGAACAGGTTCAGCAGCGTGATATTCTTGAGCTCGCTGAAACTCGCGGGAATCTCGCCGGAGAGCATGTTGTTAGACAAATCCATCGATTTCAGGCTCTTCAGGTTCCCCAGCTCCGGCGTCAGAGGCCCTGTTAGCGCATTCACCTGAAGGAACAGCGTGTCCAGCTTCTGCAGCTTACCCAGCGCCGGTGTAATCTCGCCGGACAAACCACAATACGCGGCGTCCAGCCTCACCAACTCTGACAAGTTTCCGATCTCCGGCGGAATGCCGTCCACGTAGGTGTTGAAGTAGCCGATGTAGAGCTCCCGGAGGCTGGTCAGGTTCCCGATCTCCGGCGGTATTTTCCCGTCGAGCTCGTTTCCGGAGACAGCAAGGTACTCGAGGCGCGGCCACTGCCCGTACTCCGGCGGGATCCGGCCGGAGAAGAAGTTCCCGCCGAGATGCAAGTGGCGGAGGTTAAGCATCTGCGCGACGGCGAGAGGGAGTGCGCCGGTCATGTTGTTGTTGTAGAGGTCGAGGACCTCGAGGCTCTGGAGGCGCGAGAGCTCCGGGGGGAAGGTTTGGTTAAAGCCATTGTTGGAGAGGTTGAGGAGGCGGAGGGCAGAGAGGGACGAGAGCGCCGGGGGGATGGGGCCGGAGAACTTATTGTCGGCGAGCGAGAGATTGGAGAGGAATGGGAGGTGAGCTATGTCGGCAGAGAGAGTCCCGGAGAGGTTGAGTCCGGTGAGGTTGAGAGCGACGACGTGGCGGTGGGCATCACATGTGACGCCGAGCCAGGAACAGTGAGAGGTGGAGGCATTCCAGGAAGAGAGAACGGGTGGAGTGGCATCGTCGGTAATGGCTGAACGAATAGAGATAAGGGCGTTGTAGTCTGAGAATGGCAACGAAAGGGTTTGATGAAGATGGAAAAACAGAAATAGAAAGAGGACACGCATTGGGGTAAGGAAGAGAAGAGAAGAGAAGAGAAGAGAAGAGAAGAGAGTGTAGGTGAAGGGTAGAAGCTAGAAAGAGAAAGAACTGAAACTCACTCAGGCCCCGTCTCTTATCTTAAAGGAGAGGGAATTTTCTCAAGTTATGAATTCTAATTCAACTCTTTTTACCTTTTTGAAAAAAGGGCAAAAAGGAAAATAGAATTAACCATCAATCATTGACCCACGGCAAGCCATGGTGATCGCTGAATCTCTGAAGTTGGTGCAGAAGCGGTGGATGTGGTGGATCCACCTCCTCACCAACTCTATTCTTTTAAACAACCCACTTAGCATACATCATTATTGTTTCTCATTCATCCTAACCTTAACTTCTCATGCAAATGATCTAGAAATAAGATTTTATGCACATAATATGGTCTTTTTATTTTAACCTAAAAAATTATTTATATCTTCACCTCATATTCAATTTAAAGAAAAAATAAATATTCCTCGTACTTATATATTCAATTAATATAAAATATTTCTCTTAGAATCATAACAAATTAGGACAACGTTCATTAGAATGAGTTGATTTGGCAATCTTAAGATTGTATGCATAGTTTCACACAGAGCATGAAAATGAGCTATAAGAAATTAACTTCATATAAACTAATGATGATGGTAAATAAAAAATAAGTTGATTTTGAACTCATGAGAGTGGTAGATATTATTTTAGAAATTAGTTTTATATTTATGCAATGTGTTTTTGGAATGTATATTTGGATTTTTATTTGTAAGGTTGGGAAGGAATGTTCTATAATAATGATGATATACTTATAACGTGAAAACAAGATACATTAAAAATCTAATAGAATGTATGAAATTAAAACTTTGGAATTTTAGAAATTTATGGTATAATTAATTCATGCAGGAGTTTAGGATTTATTCATAGATGATTGATTTCTTTTTTAATTTTTATTAAGGTAATAATTTTTAGTATTGTTTTGGTTTATTTTATATGTGTTAGAATTATCACTTTGAGTTGTTAATTGCTAAGTTTCCATTATTATACGAAAATTTGGTGGAGTTATGGAAAATTAATCTTGTTTTAATAAAATTGATTTGAAAGTTTTGAATTATATAGAGTAGTGTAAAATATATTTTTGGAATTTTTTGTGTGGTTTGTTTTTCAAGAAAAACGATGACAATTTTAAAATTATGAAAGGATAATAGACTTTGGTTGTTAAGGGAATCGAAATCTATAAATATAAATATAAAGTAGTATAGGGAATTGAAGTCTAAAGTACTTAAAAAATTCATTTTATTTTTCATCTTCTAATTTGTGAGAGTGAATATGTTTTGGTTTTACAAAATAACCAAAAAAATTTGAGAACAATTTTACAAATATTTGGTAAAATTATGATGAATACTTTTAAAATTTAATTATATTTTAAGTTTTTGATAATTTTGAAAATTTTTTTAGTTGAGTTCTTATTAAATATTTGTGGTTTATTGAATTCTCCATAAATTTATTACTTTTTAATTAGTTTATTAATTTTTATTTTTATGTTGAATGAGTAATGTAAGCGTTAAATTGGTGACATAATTGATGTCTTGTTATGCCTCCTTATTAAACTATAGTCCCATATTATTTTCTTATTTTAAAATTTTTTAATTTATAATTTTATAATTTTACAACTCTCACATAATCAACAAAAACTACACACCCTTTACCACTAGCAATCATACACACCACTCACAAATGAAGAAGGCATCTCTGCCATGTTGAATGAATCTCTACCATTCCATGCAAATCCACGTTGAAAGTAGTATTGATAATTGATGGGTTTATATATTTTTCATATGTTGGTTATAGTAATCGAGAGATGGTAATTCTATATGACACTAATTTTACACCTATAAGGTATTTTATACCACTTTTACATCAATATTTTAAGGTAATGGTGTTATAAATCTTTATTCTTATATATTGTTTACTTTTGTTTATATGGGACTTTTGACTTACATTTAGACTATTTCCAACAATCTTCTCTCAAGTGTAAGTTTTTTTTTTTTTTTTTTTCTTTTTTTTTTTTTTCTTTTTTTTTTTTTTGTTACTT
>Ga0214545_1001737_pt1 | contig 41324 bp, 15 predicted proteins | sample CNSS4metaG_FD_160064 | JGI IMG/M metagenome (GOLD analysis project Ga0214545, IMG submission 160064) | Root nodule microbial communities from cowpea collected in UCLA plant growth center, Los Angeles, California, USA - CNSS4 | ecosystem: Host-associated > Plants > Roots > Nodule | place: USA... | reverse complement strand
TACCCTGGGAACGGTCGGGTGAATACTCCATGTGTCCAAACTCTGCAGAGTTTGGGAACCGTCACAGGTGCAAGCCACCCAGAGATCCAATGTCGCTTACATAATCCGGATATCGAGTCTAGAGTTATGTATATGTGTTGTGGTGGTCTATATGATTCTGGTGATAATGAGAAAGATTGCATGGTCTCTGTTTATAAATGAACTGCATGATTCCTTAATCAGATTAGCTTACCCTTGCTTGTTGTGTGTCTGTCTCGTGTTGTATGTTTTCCTTTTGCAATGATCACCTATTCGGTGGGAGCAGATGTGGTTGCAGTTGTCAAAGGCACTTCTGGAGGATGAAAAGTCATCGTGTTAGTGTTGAAGAGGAGGTTTAGCAGTGGTCAGTAGTACAGAGTGTATTAGTTTAGTTAAAGTGTATAAGTGATATATTTTTATAGTCATACCTTTTGTAAGACTGTATTAATATATTGGGTACACTGGATTATCTGTTTTGGAACTATGATGAAACTCCCTTTTTTTTTATTAGTTTTAAGCTGCTGAAATTGGGATGTTACATTTATACCCAAATAAAAGTTTATTCATATTTAATGGAATAAAAATTTTGTCTCATTTTTATTTCTATTGGATAGTGGATATACCTTACATATCTTTATTTTTTTAATACCTTATTTTATAATTAAATAAATACAAATAATTTTGTTACATAAATACGAATCAACAGCTGTGATAATAACATTTCAAGAGGGTATAATTTTAAGGATATTAAACAAACATTCACTTATGTACTAAAAGCCTCGAAAATAAATAATTTTAATTTTAATACAAATGTAACAAATACAGAAATACATGGATTAACAATTACTTGATAGTTATTTTTTACCTCACTTGTCTCCACTCTAAACATGATGTAGTAGTTAAGCTAACCTTTTTTCTAATCACTTCCTCAAAAAACTTGATTAATTTGTAGAAACTCCAATATATAATTCTTTAGTTTATTTATTTTTAGTTTTTAAGAAATTTAGTTTTATAAGAAAAGACTTGTGGATAAACTCTTAGAAACTGATTATTTCTCCATTGGTACCTCCACCTTTTTCATTATGGCCTTGGGGGCCATCGTACGTGCTTTCTCCATGCATCACATCACAAACAAAAAGGCTATTGAAGACTCATCATAAGTGTGATAAGTGGTATACTATGGTAAAAAAACGATAGATAAAGAGAAATTATGAAATGTTAGAGAGTGATTGATTTGTCATTATCTCTGATAAATGACTGGTTCGACAAATCAAAGTAGCTGTGTAGGTAGGCAATGAAATGAAGGACAAAAGTTTAAGAAGTAGCACACTATTTCAAAAGTTATTTTGGCACTATTTTTCAATGAAAACTTAACAAGTGTAAGTTTTATGATATATACGTTGATTAGAATTAAGAAATTGTTGTGTGAAAGCATATAAATCATTGTCTATAGTCAACACTGATCTATTGCAGTAGCTAGCTGTGTATGAAAAACTCATACCAATTACGAGTCAAAAGACTTCAATGCATTAATTTTGGTTCGTACGAAGCACATACACTGCAACATTTAGCTGGCAAAAAGCATGCCTAACCAATCTCATTCTGTGAAAGATAGAAAAGGAAATGTGTTAAAAGTTTTCATCACGTTAAAAAAACCGTGAAAATATACTTTTTGAACCTTAACAGTACTGGTACATGCATGTAGTATATTGCAACGTGCATGGTGGAAATCGCAGTGCGAGACAAACGTTGGAGTAAAACACCCAAAAGGTGGAGAAAAGGGACACAACATGCATGTATGTAACTGTTAGGTTTTAAGGAGAGAGTTTAATCGGGGATAACAAATATTAATAGCTGAGTCCAACCATATAAAGCATTGATACCACTCTCAACTCAAAACCTTAAGAGGTAATGGGTTTATGGGTCTTCATTTTTATATAGTGTTTTATTTTTTTATTTCTACCCAATGTGAAACTTAGACTCACACTTGGATTTCTAACGGTAACCTTTTCATGACAGAATTTACGTATACTTCTGTGTATACTTCTCTGTGTGTTTTACAGAGAAATACGTGAAATTAAATATGAAGTGTATGTGTTATAAATTATATCAGTAATTGAGCGTGTGAGGTGATATAGAAGCTATAAACCACATATGTAGTATAGGGTAATGAGAATTAAATATAAGTGAACAAAGTGGTTGCTGAGTGTGGTCACGCGTGGTCGTTTGGTCCGCTTCACAACATAAATCGGTATACCTCTATTATCTACGTATGCACATTATTAAGTTTCACAACTTTCTATATAAAGACTTAAAACAATACACTGAATTCGTAACATATACATAAAAAATACAAATTAGGTTATGACATTGGATGCACCGCACATAACTATTGATGGATGTGTGTTGCTGAAAAAAGAGTCTTAATTTATTATATAGGCAAACTATAGTTGGGACAATATGAACATGAAGAAAATATTTGTGTAGAATTCCAACTTCAGATAAGAAATATATGCAAAATCTCATAAAGTATTGAGAAAGATAATCTTATTATTTTACTGTCATCAAGAACCAAATTTGCTATAAATAAAAGAATAGCCCAAAGTCATGACATTTAAATGTTCTCATTAGAAGCTATATAAATTTTAAATCGAAATAGATTTCATATCAAAGTAGTAAAATTTAGAAGTAACTTAACCTCGTTAAACTCGTAAGTAAAATGAGATTTATTTCTATATATATAATGTAAATTGGTTTTACAGAAATGAGATTTCCCGACAACTTTTTAAGTGTGATTTATTTGAAATAATTGATTTGTTTTAATATCGTTTTCTTATTATATTGATTGGTCTCAAGTAGACCAAGTTATCCTATATGAAGGGCTCCATTTGGACGTATAAAAAATACATTTTCTAGTTTTGATTTACATCATAACCTTTATTCTTAAGAATTAATGATTTACAGACAAATGACATGATATTTGAATGTTGTGAGTTAATCTGTCCATATTTAATTGATTTGTCAAAGAGCTATAACAATTTGGGTCACATAGGTTAACTATAGTATTCTGTTCATGTCTGAAATATTTTATGCATTAACTTGATAGAATTATAATATTTTAATTTATAGAAGTTTTCAATTTAAATATAAAATGGGTGAACAAATTATATCTGTAAAATTGTTTAATATATAGTTTTTTAAAAAGTTGGAATTTTTAGATATAGAGTAAAATATATTTCATTCGTGATTTTAATAAAGTAAATACGTTTTTATACAATTTTTTTTTTCATAAACTAGTAAACTTTAAGTACATTTTAAAATTCAAAACAAGTAGAAACTTTACTGAGATAAATTTATTGACAAACAAATTGACGAGTTATGAAAGAAACAAATAAATTAAACAATTGATTAGTATTGAAATGAATATCATGCTCTTCAATTTATTTCGACAAGTAAACTTTTTATTTTTATTTATATATATATATATATATATATATATATATATTATTTTTGTATTGACATATACATTTATCTCAATAAATATATTATGAGATATCCAATAGAAAAATAATTTGTATTATTCTATTTAAGGACAAAACTAAAAATGCTTTAATAACACACAACTATCTAAATTTCTATAGAACCAAAAACTTACAAGTTTGTGATAATTGATCTTAAACCAAATTTTCATTTACTCTTCATTTTTATAATATTTTTTTTATATTACTTAGATATGGAACTTTGGTGAAAACAAAATTTTTTCTTTAATTGACTCACGAAAATCAACAAAACATCGTGATCATTTACTCACAAAATTACTAACACAATATTTTAACTCTCCAACCTTTACTAAGAAAAAAAAAAGAAAGAAAACTTCTACTGGTATAATATTAGCTGGGAAACAATAATATTTTCATAAAAATTTATATATTAATTGTAGTTGTACATCTGCAGTACTATAGTACTAACATAATTTTCATTACAGATTATAGTGACAGAAACAACTTTAACACTTATTTTGTTTTGTACTAAACAGATGAACGTGTTTGTAACTGGTCAAAGGGTGGACAGTAACAAATCACGTTCAACAATGGTTATACCTTATAAATATAGACAGTGATTAAATGCACCATTACTTCCGTAGTCAAATTTGTCAATACTGAAACTTCAACAAAGAATTTACACAGTGAGATTAGCAGAAACACCAAGTTATCATGTGTATCACACAAACAAATTGAAGTAGGTATTTCTATACACTGTGTTCTAGCTTGTTTTGGTATTATGAATGAATTAAATTTCATTTTTTTATGCCTTTTAAGGGCAGAAAATGAGTTCGAATTCTCAAATATAGTTCGTAAGATGTAGGTGTGAGATTTCAAAAGTGTGTGCACATAAAATGTTTGGAAAATTGAAAAGTGTTGGAAGTCTCTGCGCACATGAAGAGGATTCATAATTCGGCATATATCAATCATATATCACGTCACATAAAGCATTTAAGATCGATTTCATGTATACTAAGATAAACATTTGATTTTTCAAATTTGAATTCCTGGTGGAACGTGACATTGTTCTAAAAATTTGTCATATGATTTGGGTTGATTCCATTGATGACATGAGGTTTTTGGCTGCTAGTACATATCAAAAAAGCAGTCCATATATAGGTCTGGATCAACAGACACACAAGATTAATAGTGCCCTTAGAATCAAGTCTCCAAAGTATTATTTTGTGCTGTGCATTTTTCATTGACTTGTTTTTGTATTAGTCTGTTGACTATAGCTGTCAACTGTGCTTTTTTCTCTCTATCATGTCCGCAGTTTAATACTTCTTCCACCCTCTGAAACGCATTAGAAAATAATACATAATATAAGGAATAAACACATAACATGACATCTCATGTATTTTAAGAATGATTAGAAGAAACTTTACAAATTAATTATCTAAGACTAAAAGTATCTAGTTGAATTCTTTTAGTAGTATTCACAACGTTAATAATAGTGTTAGTGGTATAAAGGTGAGTAAGAGATGTTTAATGTGTTAGTGAAGATACAAAAGATTAAGGTGTAGAGTCAAGATAAAGATGTTCAAAGAACGAAGTTGAGATACAAATTTTGAAGTGGAGTCATAAATGTTTAAGGTATGTAGTTGAGTTAGAGATTCTCAAGGAATGAGTCAAATTAAAGGTATTCAAAGTATGAGGTCAAAGTAGAGATATTCAATATATGGAATGGAGTTAGATATGCTCAAGGGATTAAGTTGGGCTAAAAAAGTTCTAGAAGTAAACTAGATATAATAAGCTCGACTTTGAACTCCTACTTAAAAGTAGAAAGTATTTGAACAAAATATTAATATACTATAACTTTTGTGTTAAATTGTTTGTGTTGAATTTTAGACTTTAAAGATATAAACTCTTTAAAATTATATTTAAATACTAATAAATTTTAAAAAAGTAAAGACTCTCTGATACTCAAATCAATAAAAAATCTAAAAGTGATACAAATATTGTTAGAATAATGAACCAAACATTCACTATAAAAAAACCTTGATTAGAAACAAATTTTAGAAACTAAAAATAGTTAGTCACTATAGTCACCAATTTTAGATACTAATTTATGAAACTAAAAATTATTGATTACTAAAATTGTCACTATTATAAATAAAAAATTATAATTAGTCACTAAATTTGTCACTAATTAATTAGAGACCAATTTATAAACTAATTTATTTGGTAGCCAAAATCTTGGAGTTGTTAATTTTTAGTGACCAATTTTCTTTGGTAGCCAAAACCTTAGTGTAATTAATTTTAAAGACTAATTTAGTGACCAATTATAATTGTTTATTCACAATAGTGACTATTTTAGTAACCAATAATTTTTAGTTGGATGAATTGATATCTAAATTAATTATTATAATTACTAATAATTTTTATTTGTTATATTAATTTAAAACAAGTTCAAAAAGGATTAATCCACCTCAATTCTTTCTTACCCGTTAATAAATTAGCTATTTTATATTTTTTTACTATCAAGTAAATATCATTTATAAGAAATTATATGGAATAAAATTCTAGTTTAATTAAATATCTAATTTTCAAAGTTGTGCATGATGGTGTGGCTTAGAATAATAAAAATTTAACATTTGGATGGTAAGAAATGAGTTATGGAACTCTTTTCTTTTACAAGCAAATATCCTTTATCGTTAGAATATGATAGGAACCACTTCAATTAGAAACGTGTTTGCAAGTTGTTCTAAGTGTTGTTTTTTTTTTCTTGAGTTGCACAATTTTTTAAATTTCACATATAACTTTGTGATAGATAGAAGTGTTCACGGTGTGATTTAGTTTGATTTTGAAAAAAAAAAACATCTAAATCAAATATAAAAATATATGTGATTCAGTTTTTTTAAAAAATCAATCAAATCAAACCAATCTGTGTAGTTTAGTTCGGATTAATTTTTACTATTTTAATTTATAGTTCTAATTGTTTTTTTCTTTTATTAAATAATTCTATTTTCATATTTTAAATCAAATGTAATAATAAAATATGTTACTTAAAATCTAATAAATACATTAAATAATAAATTAATAAAATTGTAAGATTAAATATTTACTATTATTAAACCTAAAAGAATATATTTTTGTAGTCTATTATCAATAAATACGAAGCAATAATCTAATACCAACTTAAAAATCATAAAAATATAGGTTAAGTGATAGTGTAAAATTGAAGATGTTACCCTAAAAAACAATTGACAACGTGGTGAAGAAAAATCAAGAAATTCACACTCAAAATTTAACTTGAAAAGTATAACTAATAATAATAAATATATTAAAAATCTATTCCAATTAAAATTATTTTGAGTTGATTTTAAAAATTCAAACTATAAATGGAATCAAATTACCCTTTTATTAAAAGAATTTTGAAGCAATATCCAAACATTTTCAATTAGTTTTTAATTTTTATTGATTGTTATATTTTTTTTCTTTGTCTTTTTGCTCATATTGTGTTTGGATTGAATTTTGTATACTTGTGGCACGAGCTTAGTACATTAGAATATATAACATTATAACATTAGTTTTTTTTAATTATTTAAAATTAATAATATCAAGAATCAGTGTAACATACTGTTATATAACTGTCAAAGACCGTAAAGATAATGATTCAATTTTTTTTACGAAGATAGCTAAAATATTTTTAAACAATAAATTTACTCTTAATTTTTACTTGACATTTTAGAGATGGTTCCTTAAATAAGTTTTTTTGCCATATGACAAAAAAATAACATTCTTTGAATAACATAAACTAAAATACATTTAACTTTTGACTAAAGCTCTAATCCTTAAAAAATTTAATTTAAAACACATTAAAGTATAAAGATATTTAATATTGTTTTATAATTATTAATTCTTATATAACTAAAAAAGCTATTTTAAATAATCATTAAGTAGTTAACAATATAAAAAGTATTCTTTAAATAATTTTCAAACTTCATATCCATATGTCACTTTTATAACCTTTGCTTCACGCGGACGAAGCTTGTGTGTCCCTTTTAAGACCTTAGGTGTCTTGTGTATCTTTCATTCACTTATTAAAAAAAATATAAAATAATTGTGTATCAGGAAATGTTAAAAATATTTCAAATAAAATTTAAAATTATTATTACACAACATATCAAAATTAAATAAAAACCTTTCTATTAATTAGTAATATGTTAGGGTTAAACTTTTATTATATTATTATAAATCATATATATGGCAGTATATATAATTAATGCTATGTTTTCAAGCTGGGTATAGAAAGGTAAATATTCCACTTTTTAAAACAATTGTTCTTTTTTTTTTCACGTTTATGTTCAATTTATCTAATTAAATATGCCTAACCATATGTTTTCACAAATTTCTCTGCAAATTCTTTTGAAAAAAGAAAAATAAAATAAAATAACCTATGGACAAGTATTAAGTCAATGAAAAATACTTGTTTGTATAAAAAGACACGGGCATTTCAATCAATTTAATTTTTTTTAAAAAAAATATATATATATATATATATATATATATATATATATAAATTATTTCATTTGTTGAGATGTTATATACATGAGTGGGACTTTCAATATTTGTTTTTATTATTAATTTCTTCGATGAATCGCTTTTAATCACGACCCTACACATTCCTGTTTGTTTACACGAGTTTTTTCCATAACAATCCAAACACATCTCAACCATACATACTTCATTGGAAAGTCTAAAATGTTGGTTCCTTTCTCAAACACTTTTCATGTGATTCTATACTTAACCGTGTCACTAATCGTTAATTTCTGTTTAGAAAACACAATTAATGTGCTCAGAAAACATTTAAAGAAAAAGAAAGAAATATTAATGATGGGAATAATTCAAGGCAAATTAATGATTGGAATAATTGAAGAATTTTTTGTTGTGTTCAATTAACTTAATTATTTATAATTCTGATAATAAATTAAACAATTATTATATCTGGTACATGAAAGGTAGGTTATTAATTAATTATATAAGAGTTGGGAGACAAATTTAAGTTTTGTAATGTGATGAAAGTCTTTATATATAAAAGATTGAAAGCTAAGCAAACATCTGGGAAGTACCTCATTTGCTATAGGCACTCCTTTATTTCGTAGTACTGTTCTAGTAGCTGAATTTTCCTGTAAATAAACCCCCTAATTTTTTGGGCAAGGACACTTTACAAGGAAAAAGTACTGCACAATCTATTTATGTGTGTGTGTTTTCAATATAAATATATATATATATATATATATATATATATTTTTTTTTTTTTTTTGCCAAAGAATTTTCTGTGCACTTTATTGCTAAAAATTAGTGTAACTATACTGTCTCTAATATGGTATTAGTAAGTCAAACAAAAGTCATGCATCAACTACTAAAAAAACTATTTAATCTTTTGACAAATTTGAGACTTTATATATATAATAGTTAAAGAAAATGAGAGCAACGGTTTCTCTATTAAAAAGTCCTCATCTTGTAAAAAAACATTAAAATTATTTATTATCTATTTTAAAATAAAGATTAAATTAATGATATATCTCTATCAATAATACTCAATGGGTAAACATTTGTTTTATGTAGTGACTCTTATTGACTCTCATTAGTTATATATTAGAAACTTTCAAATATAGGTAAATATGAAGAGGTACGAGGAAAATGTGGAGACCGAGTAAAATATACAAAAATGGAATAATAAATGATTTAAAGTAAAATAAAAATGAAACACGACTTTTGCATATGGAGAAGATTGTAATTTTATTATCGTAAAAATGAAAAATGAATGAATAGTAATTACTATTGTGGTTCATTTATTGTTGACAATCACGTTAGAGAAAAAGTTTGAGTTGATGACAGTATTATAAAAAAATGAAAATAAAAATTAGATTTGGTCGATAAGATTAGACCGGTCAAATGTACCGTCTCTGCATGAGAATGAGTTACTGCATAAAAAGATTTGAGCATTTTATGTGGCAAAGATCTTTTATATATAGGCCTGGCTTCTGGGTTTTGCACAGACCAACTTTTGCTGAGTCCAAACTTCTGAGACACCTGCATTCTGCAAACCTTTGAGTATCACACTTGCTTTTCTTCTTCCATCACTTTCCTCACCACAACTCATCTTTGATTTTCCAACCATCAAATGGCAGCTTTTTCATCCCAATACTACCATCCCTTTCTACTTCACTCAATCTCTTCTCTGGGGGACCAACACCAACAACAACCCCTTATAAACACCCCTTCTCCTTCTTTTCACAACCAAACATCTCTCAATACTCTCACTAATCAAGACTCTACCAGTGACATCAAAAACCATAGTCCTCAGACATCCATGGTTGTGGACAAGCTTGAAAACGGTGAACAGGTCACTCAGAAGGTCACCTCTCTGCACAAGAAGAGAAGACCAAAAAATGGACCTTCCTCGGTAAACTTTTTAGACCATTTTTCGTGTTTTACTTTTCTTCAAACACATGTTAGTAATTGCTTAATTGTTACAGGACTCAGCAGAAGGAGCAAACAAGAAACAAAAGAACAGCAATGGCGGTGATCAAGGAGAAAACAAGGAAAAAGAAGTGAAGAAGGATCAGAAAAAGGGTTCAGAAGATCCTCCAACTGGGTATATCCACGTTAGAGCAAGAAGGGGTCAAGCAACAGATAGCCACAGCCTTGCTGAAAGGGTACAATATATACATCACTCTTTAACAACTATGAACCACTGTGTCTATGTCTATGTATGTTTCAATATTAGGTGTCATGTTTCATTTTGAATGTTGCAAAAGTAAATAATAAAATTTTGATTGTTTCAGGTGAGAAGAGAGAAAATAAGTGAAAGGATGAAGACGTTGCAGCGACTTGTGCCAGGCTGTGATAAGGTGAAGTTTCACTTCTTTGATCTTACATGTTTGAATTGCATTATTCATATGTATATATATATATATATATATATATATATATATATATATATATATATATATATATATATATATATATATATATATATATATCTTCATTGTTATTTCTATCAACCTTTGTTGACAGCTACGTTTGATTTGCTTCATAAATATTATTAGGTAACTGGAAAGGCCCTTGTGTTGGACGAAATAATCAATTATGTTCAGTCCTTACAGAATCAAGTGGAGGTAGCAGTGAAGTTCATTTTTAACCCAATCCACATTGTTCATTACTTATATATAATGTCTGAACCAACTGTGATTTTTTGTGCAGTTCTTGTCAATGAAACTTGCTTCTGTGAATCCCATGTTCTTTGACTTGGCAACGGACTTAGACAGCCTCTCGGTTAAACCTGATGAGGTGAGAGAAATAGAAAATTAAGGTTTTTGATTTGTTTGATGTGGTAATAAGGATAGATTATAGTTGTTGTTGGTGTGTGAAATATATGAGTAATGATGAAAGTTTGTCCCACTGAATTTCAGAAGTTAAATAATGCAGCATCCCCATCACTACTAGCATGTGTGGAACAATGCAGACCAAACCAGGCCATTGCTTTTGCTGACACAACCACCCTGACCACCACTACTACCACCTTCCCCACCGCTAATAATGATGACTATCTTTTGGATTATTCATCCTCATCTTTTCTTCAACCCCACAGGCCAAATCTCTTCTTTGAGGTATCTTAGATCAATCAAACCACACTTCTTTTTTCTTCTTCCAATTTTTTATTTAGAATAATTTATTTTAATTTGTTTAAACGTAAACTGAAATTAGCTTTAAGTGTGAATATATATATAAAAGTTCAATTTTTTCTCTCTTGTCTTTAACTTTTTCTCATTTGTTTTTTGCTGGACACATACTGGCATCAGATAATTACAAGATAATAAATAATTGAGAGAAGGGTTTTCTCTTTTCCTGTATTCTGACAAAAACATAATTTTCAGTATAACGGTGGTCAGATTTGGGAAGTAGACCAGCGACAAAAGTTTCTTCATCCATATGGATATGCCAATAATACTGGCTCTTTCAATTAATATCTATGTTTCTCATGTGGTAAGTTTTCAATAACTTTGGTCTTCTTAAATTCTGACCCTTATATTTTAATCATTTTTTAAGAAACTATTGTTTGTTGCTATAGCAGGTTGGCAAATTCAAAACAAGTATGGGTATCTCAGTGCAAAAGAAATATTCTCATGCATGAAAAATGAAAGCTATGGTTGGTATCACAGTATCATCATATATACGAATATATGATCGTATTTTGAAGAAAATTGGTGACTTTGTTTGCTTGGGTCTTGGCTTGTCACCAAAGTAAAGAGAGACCTTTGAAGACGATGAATAAAGTGGAAGCAAAATTAATGGATGAAGAACACACACTAAGGACAGAAAATGCCGACCAAATAAAACCATATCTTTTGCTAGATCTGTTGTTCTGTTCCTGTCCAACATATATGTGATGCACAAATTCCAAGAGACTCTATGTCAATCCTGCAGACATTGAAATTTATGTCATGTAAATTAATTATATGTGAGTTATTAGAAGAAAATTGATTCTTGTGGTGGCAGTTATTCTGTTGATACAGTTAATTTCACCGTTATTGAGAAATGAAAGGCTGATGCTACTCATCACCCTTGACAAGACAATGCATGCATTTTCTGGTGTAGTTCATTTCATCTAAATTTGCAGAATCTTTTGAGCTTTGGCATCATTATGGTTCTTTTTTTCCAATTTAGTTATTTGGGCCGTTCGATTTTCCGACATTATAGACAGATCCTAGGTACCACTAACTATGGTCTAGTCACAACGCTCTCATGAAGATTGAACACACAAAAAAAATGAACAATTGCTAATTTATGATCACTTGAGTTTTTTGTTTTTTTTTTCCTTTATCATGTTTATTTTAAATTTGTGTTATATTTTATTAGAAAGCCTTATCAAGGATATACATCTACTTTTGTACTGGATTAGCAGTACATGATACTCTCTTAATTACTAATTAATTCACTTTGGCTAACAATAATGTACTCCAGTATTATATTTTGGATCAAAATGATTGTTAGTTTTGTTTGTAAATTATTTATCAGAATTATGTAACTGAAATAGAAGAAAAAAACGAGAGAAAATTAATTCATTTCAGAAGTTTCTTAAATTAATGTTACTTTATTTTGGGACAGGTGAAGGCAAGTTCTTTGTGATGTCTTTTTCAGGAAAGATGTCACTGTTTCTTAAGAAAGAAAAATATCGAAAGTGGTTGTGATGTCCCTGTAAGCAAACACGTTGAATTTCGCTGCCTCATATTTTGGTTTTAATGAGAAGTAAAATGCTCGCTTTAAATTTTTTAGCTAAAATATTACATGAAAAAAGATTTCAATCCAATTTCCAAATGTATAGTACGTTCAATTTAATTAATATATAATTCTGAATCACGAGTAATCTTTATATATATATATATATATGCACGAGTATTAATTTAGATAATAAGTTTTTTACTTTGTTTATATTAGGAAAAATGTAAAATAGTAACTAATCTGCATTGTTTATTTAAGAGGGTTATTATGGTTTTCAAATCATTTTAAAAGTTATTTGGTTTTACTTTTTTTTCTTTTCACGTTTTAGACATAAAAAAAATAGAAACTACTATAAATAGGTTAAGTGTGTATCGTACATCCATATGTAATTTAATTCGGTATCAAACCAAACATGTACATAAAGACTTTTTCTTAAAGGTTTTTCAAAACACGAGCAAGAATGATTCTCGTAAACTTAGAAGTTGTATCATCCTTTTATCATAAATAAATTATAAACATGAATAATATTATAAAGTTATGATTAAAAAATATAAGCATGTACCAACAAAATAAAGACATTAAATGTTAAGAAAAAGATTTTATTACCGGATTTTACAAAATTAGTCTGTAAGTTAAGATTTGTACTCTCTTATATATTATAAATTAATCTTATATCTGGTCGATATAGTACTTTCAATGCACCATTTTGCGTCGTTGATGCACAAACATCTTAAATAATAAAATTAGATATTAATGAGTAATTTAATAATAGATGGATAATAGACGCAACAAACAACAAATTTTATAATAAACTCTGACATATGATTATGATATTAGGTTGATCTTTAACTTAATTCAATCCTACAAAATCAATCAGCTTATAAAGTAAGATTTACATATTTATATATTATAAATTGAGCTTATTTTTAATCAACATAGACTTTTAGGTTCGGATATATTTTTATTTAAATTGTCATACAGTTACGGTGACCGTGAAGGTAGGGTTGGTGTAAAATCATATATCACAGTTGTCCATTATGTAAAGTTAAATAAAATTACAATAACTACAATGATTTTGGATATTATAATTTTTCTTATTTCAATGGTTGATATTATTAGATTACATGTATTAGTGAGAGATTTTGTTTGGAATGGTGGGTGATCCAGTGAACCTATCTTCTTTCCGACAACCTTTATTTATTTCCCTTCACACTGTTTGCTTTCCAAATGGTATGAGACAACAATGGTTGCCCCTAATGGTGTCCTTTTTAACAAAAGTGTTGTTTTCTGGGGAAACAACTTCTGGAACCAAAAAAACACATTCAAGAAATCATGGCCAAGACGTTTCCTCGTGTAATATTACAAACGGTAACCCTAACAGTTAGGATTAGGTTTCACAAGCAAAGTGAATATAGGTATAAAGTTTTTATGGAATGATAAAGCATTTCACCCTTCCCCAATGAGGAACAAAAGAATTTTTTTTGTTTTTCACTTTTAGTTTTGGAGTCATGGATATAAACAGTCCATGTGGAAATTTTTTGTCCCCTGTGTTTCTGTGTTATCTATTTCTCCACCCACATGTTGCTTTCTCCTCACCCAACACTTTTTTTCCACGGATTACATTTTTTTTTTTTTAATTTCAACTTTTTCATTGAATCATCACCAGCCATGTATATCATAAATCGTTTATAAATCGATTTTATTGGTTAATAACGCAGTAGTTTTTGTTTGTGGGAAGTAGAAAGTGTGTGTGGTAATGAAGTTGTAGAAATAGAAGGAAGGAAAGGGAAGTGCTCCGATCCAAAACCAAAAGGAATCTTTCATCAAAAATATGAATTGTGATGTGACAGAAACAAATGTAGTTTTGCTGTCAAAAACACAAGAAAATGTCACAACACAACAGACACAAGACACAGAGACACATCCATCCATTTAATAAATTTTGACTCGTCTATTAACCGTGTGTCTACAACCCTATCACACCATGTCACCGTCCAAACCCTACTTCACTTTTACTCAACCATACATAACAAAAACAATGCTTTCACACCAAAACCATATCATACTACTCAGAAGTTCTTGTTATTTACGACTTTGTTTCCAAATAAAGTAAATTTCATTTCATCATCATTATATCATCAAAGGCTTTCGAGTCTGCAAGACATGAGCATGAGTCCATGACCAACCACGTACATATTCCTAGACTCTTCCACTTTGCAAATGTATGACACGTCAAAATCCTAAAGATGAACAGCCAGTGTTTATGATTTAGCTTCTTACTTTTTAATTGGTAGCTTCTGGTACTGCCTGTTTCTTTAGGAGAAAGGTGCAGGCTTATATATATATATATTATACTTCCAGTAATTTCCAAATACTCACGTCTCGGTCTGTTATTTCTCTAGGAAACACAACATTTGTATATTATTTGAGATATGTATTTCAGTTTTATCTTTAATTATTATTTTGTAAATTAATTATTTTATAAATAATTTATTTTTAATTGTTATTTTAATTTTATTTATTTATTTTTAATGATTATTTTAAAATTTTCTTTTATATACATATATTATTTTTTAATTTTATATTTAACAACTATTTTAAAAATTAATTATATATTTTTTATTAATTTTAATTTAAATATCTATGAAAATTCAAATATACAAACACATAAACCATGATGTATTTTTATTAATTATAACTATTATATCTCTAAAAAGCGTCAATAAAGAGATATTTTAAAGAAAGTGTGTGTATACTGACAGTGTCGGACTACATACATACCAAGATATCCAAATGTTAAGTTCAGAATTATTGATGAGAAATTATGTTTATATGTTTAACTCTTTTATATATATGATTGGCAATGAGATCTCTTAATTATTTGGGATAACTTTACCCATCGTTTAATGAATTGATAAAATACTTGAATAAATAAATATATATATATATATATATATATATATATATATATATATATATATATGAGATGCTGAATATTATTGTTATGTTGTTAATCTTTAATTGCTTATTAGATTCTTTTGTTTTCTAAAATTTGTCTTTCTTACCGACGGTCCTTAAAAAAATGTATATAAATGAAGTAAAGTTATTTGGATTCATCAAATACATAAATCCCTAACACTTGTAATCAGGTTAGAAAATAATTAAAAAAATACATTATTTAGTAGAACAAATACGAAAATAAAGTAACTCTAGAACTAAATTTAACTTTGGAAATCAATTATGCGGATAAAATATTAAAATCAGAAAAATAAGACGCTCAAAAAAAAAGGAAGAGTCGGAAAAACTATTAATAAAACATAGAAAAATGATTTTCTATGATTTTTTTTAATATTTGTAAAATAGTAATACAAGTATTTGAAATCCTTCAAGACTATTTGAGTAAGCAATAAATGATTTTCTTATTACTATATCATTTTTATTTATATATGTAAGTTACAATTTGTCATGATTTTGAAGTTGAATGGTATAAATAAGAATAAGTTATTTCATCTTATATTTTAATATATTGATTTATTTTACTTTTAATATTTGAATCATGTAACCATTTCATATAACATGTAATTTCAAACTCTAAAAACATATTTGGAAAGTGATTCTTGATATAATTTCTCATTAAATTGACTTGATATAACAAAATTCCAAGCATTATAATCTTAACATATATAGTAATTTATTCGATACTTAATAAATATTTATAAACTTTATTAAATAATAAACTGATATCATAAAAATCGTTACGGAAATATCTTACTAAAGAACGAAAAAAAAATAATAATCATGCATGTATTTTATTTAATTAAATCCATAATATTTAATTTCTACTTTAGTGATTATAACAATTGGAAAACACATTACTTAATTAGAAAATTCAATCGATAAACATTGACCAATATTTCTTTATGGTCATAATACTTTCTACTTTTTTTTTTAAAGTACAAAACATCAAACATTATCTCTTATTAGATTGTCATTTTAAATCTTCTTCATTTTCTCTTTTATATTATTTAAAAAACTCTGTTTTAGTATTTTTAATTTCTTTATTTTACTTTTAAGTAACTCTTATTTTTATTTTATAGTTCACTTTATATTTTATTAGCTACCTAAAAATAGAAGCCTATAACACCTGAAAGTCATTAAAGTTAAAGAGGCTTGAAAAGTTGATTTTTCTAATGTGAATGATTCATGTTGACAACCAAGTCAATATATGTTCAAACTCTTTGTAGGAAAATGAAACTATTTAATCTAAACAAGGTTCGATACATAAAACACTAAAACGACATGATGAGACTTGTCATATAAAGATTATGAGTTTGTTTGTCCAGATTACTATGCCGACATATCTCTTTGATTTGGTTCAGTCCTCTTATATATAAACACCATCATTAACAAGTTTCAAAATTTAATCAAGTCTAAAATCAAATCTTTTATGGATCCTCACAAAGCTAGGTAGAGTATGATTTTGACGTAATTAACGCAAATTCAGATTTAATAAAAAGTCTTCACTAATAATAGACCAACATTCTCATTTCATGCTATTGCTTACGTAGCTCTAACATCATGCATAATATGTATTAATGCTGTTTTAATTTGTAGTTAGTGAAATGGCACATGGTGCTAATTGGAAAAGATTGATTTAATTATTAGGGACATTTTGAATCCTAGTCCTTTTCTCTAGATGGATAGGTGTTACATTATTTTTATATATTAAATTATGTTTTAGATTGTCATTTTAGTTTAAATATGTCAAAAACCTGCTTGAAACCTGGTTTAATGCATAAAAAAATTTAATATATTAAGTTAGGAAGATTATATATACTTATTCATTTCTTAAGTTTGAAGATTAAACTCTATAAAAACTTTGATTAAAACAAATGTTAAAGTTTAAACACTAAAAATATATATTTAATTCTAATTATATTACTTAGTTAAACTTAGACATGTGTCTTTTTATGTTTTTAATTCCTTTAACATTATTCTGTTTTTTGTTGTTATCTCTTAAATTTAATTTTTTTTTTCATTCTTTTATAAAAGTGGTTCTTTTGTAAACAATTTTGATGGTTTATTTTTGTAAACTTAATATATTTAATATTTCACACAAAATGTTCAAACAATAATACACTGGTAACATATAAAGATTAAAAAAATTCGTACTAATAAATATTTATAACTAATATTCTTAATTAAACAGATTTTTTTTTAAATATTATGAGTGATAGTTGCGTACTTAAATTGCTCAGTACCTATTGATGGAACAAGTACATTATTATATATTTAATATGCTAAAAAAATTATTGATAGAAGAAATATAAACTTTAAAATTTAATTTTATATGTTTATATTTTTTATTTAGAAATTGAAATTGTTTTACAGAAAAGTTATTTTCTTAAAACTTATTATGGTGCAACTTATTTAAAATTATTATTCAAAACAACCAAACTCATCTGTAATAATACTTTTTGTGTTATTTTATTTGAATTTTAAAGTTAACTTTTTGTTTAAAGTTATATTTTAAACAGTTAGTTTTAAATAATGTTTTTTGAAATTAAAAATATAATAAAAAAACATCTATAGAATAAAACTTATTTCTTTTGCGAAAATTGCAGATAATGTAAGAAGTACTTTTAGATGGAAGGGGTCACTCACGCTAATATTTTCGTTAAAAAGCTGGTATAAGGTCATATATGAATAATTAAGCAATTTGCACAAAATTATAATATTTCTTTGGTAATAACAAAATTAACAACAGTTCTGTAACTAATATGTCCCAAATTTCCGCGTTTAAATAAAAATAATTTGAATTAAAACTCAGAAAGTAAATGAGAAAATCAAATTACAAAAAAGAGTATAACAAAGAACGAAAATTGTTTAAAATAGAAGATCGGGTTGGTGGTGATACATAAATAAGATGTCAGATTGGTAAGAAAAAGAAAATGAAAGAGCATCATGTGTCTGTGGCTGTTTCAACTATTTCATTCTGCTCAAAAGAACATGATGGCCTTATTTGCAGTTTCATTCTGACAATTTTTGTGGATGTGTCTATATTCAGAGGGGGACACAACAAATCAGTACTTGCATGTAAAACATTTGCATTCATTTTTTCTTTTCTCATTACATTTAATTCTACTTTTTTTCTCTACACTTTATACTTTGTATTGGACTTTTGTTGATATTGTTACTTATATGCTGTGATTTTAAATTATATTGATTTCGATATATTAAAATTTTAATTTAACTTTAAGAGTTAAATTTGGATACATTTATTTTTTGTCTAAAAGAATTGAAATTTATAATTGTTTCAAAAGTTTGATATATTTTAATATCTAAATATAATATTAATTTTTTTATGTGTTAAGTAACATTATAAATAATTCAAATTTTAACCTGACACGTTAAATAATTTTAGTACAATTAGTTAATAAAACTATATATTTTTTTTTTAATTTGAAAACCAAATTATATTAAAATTTAAAATAAAAATTTTAATTTTAATTTTGAATCAAAATTTAAAAACCAAAAATGCATTTTATTATATTTTTAAATATTAAAATGAGTGTATTTTAAAAGTAGAGTGGAGAGAAATAACATAAAAATCCTAATGGAATTTTTTTTACCAATTCTTATAATATGTTTCATATCTCTCCTTCTTTTTTTTTTTCTTTCCCTTTTTAAGAAGTGAAAAACTAATTGAAACTGAATCTTTGACATCTTTAGTTCGGATTCATCTTCATAAGATGAATGGTCGGAAGCATGGGCATGTATGGAAGCAGTTTGGCATAACCCGTAGAGTATAATTGCCCCATCTGTCCCTTCCTTCTTAATGACCAACAACTTTTGCGATAACACTTTAAACATGGGCTGTCCAAACACTGTACTTCTCCAACTCTTAAAATTCATCAATTCTTTTTTTTTTTTTTTATTCTTCATTTTCTTTTTCTTTTTTTGAGTGGTTTAACTCCCAAAAGCAATAAAATTGAATAATTTATAAAAAAAATCACAACTTCATAGTCCAAAACCTTTAGAATAGATATAATATGATAATTTATTATATAATCATCTGAGTCATGTGTAAGCAATACATATACAAAATAATTTTGTACTTAAAATAATCCGAAATATAAATTTTGTATTTTAAAATGAATAATTTAAAATATATTTTTATCTTATATTTCAAAAAATATAATTCAAAATATTATTTTAATTTAAATTATGTAATTTAAAATATATATTTTATTTTGTATTTCATAATGTGCCATCTAAAATATAAAAATTTTAAATTGTATATTTCAAGATTCAAAATTTTAGGAAAGTACAGTTTGAAACGATGGAGTGCAGTAAGAAATGGCAGTGAATAACCGCTCCCTTTTGTTAGGGCCTTTGAATGAAGTTGGGCTGAAATAAATGGGCTCATTCTTCCAATTTCAACCCAATTGAGGTAAGATTATGGGTCTCATCAGTCATTGCAACCCTTGTTAATTAGACTGATAGGTTAAGTCAGATAAACCAATATCATAATAAAATTTCAAGGGAAGCTAAATATGGTAAATGATTCAAGCCAAAACCTAGTTTAAAAAATAAGAAAATTATCATATTATGCAGTGCGTTCAAAAAATTTATAAAAACAATAATTCAGGATGATATATAAAATTCAGGAAATTAATCTATAGCAAGATTGAGAGCTTAAAAGGGTCATCACAGTTCATAAGAAAGAACAATAATTGCTTGCAACTGAAACAAAATTGACTTCAATTTTTTTTCTTTTTATTTAATCCTAAATACAAATTAAAAATATTAGAAACCTGTAATATACTCTCTTGACGGGGAAGATTGGAATAATGCATAAATCGTTAATTAGGGCTATATGCTTGCAATGGTAGAGTTGAAAATGTATTTGTGTGACCACAATTTTGAAGTCAACTCAAGCAATTTGATTCGCTTTTTCATCTTATTTTATTTTATTTAAGGAGTTTAGAGGAATAAAGGGGGCAAAGTCAACTATAAAATTGACACTCTTTTTGAACTCAACATCTTGTGTTTCTTTTCCCAATTGTAAAGCTATAATATAACCCAAATTTTCACATCACCAATTACTTTCACTTTGTTTTCTAATCCTTTTGTCTTTAATGCATGGATTTTCCATAACATTGTGGTACACGGCTCCTAAAGCAAAGAAGAAAAGAGATCCAAAACATCTCAAACCACTCTTTTTTAGATTTTCCATTCTAAAAACTTATTTAAAGATTTGTTTTTTAAATATGAATGAGTTCAAATTCCCACGTTGAATAAATGTATAAAAGTTAAGTTATATAAAAAAATTGTTAAATATGATTTTAGTTCCTGAATTTTAGTATGAAATTAAAATTAGTTTTTGTGCAAAATTTTGATACATTTTAATCTCTAAATTTTAAAAATAAATGAATATAGTTGTTTTAATTGAATTATATTAATTTTCTTTAACGTGTCAAATGCGTTTTTCAGTATACATTGAAGTAAGAATGTATCAAACGGTATAAAGAACTCAAATATTAATGTAATTTTTTTTTAACGTAATTGAATTACAAATATATTAATGTTTTTAATTTCGCAACAAAGTTGAAAACATTAAAAACCTATTAAACAAAAAAAAAATCAATAAACATTGATCATTTAAGATTGATTTTACGTTAAAGATGGTGAATGTCAAAAGGAACAAATTGAATGCAAGTTGCATAATGAAGATGTAAACTATGGTAGTACCTGCAGACGGTTCTCCACATGAAGAACACAGCAACCACATTGACACCATGCATGATGGTCCCTTATGAGTTTTTGACTTTCTCAACATATTCTTCTATCTTTGTCTCAATCTTTGGACAAAAAAGTTATGGGCACCGAGAAGAAGTCTTATGGATATGATACCAAGTAATAATAACACATTTGATTGATAACAAGGAATAAATAATAATGCAAAAAACATTTTCATACTTTTTGTCACATGGTCACTAACATTGAGCTATAAATAGTGGATATGTGATTGCTTTCTAACACATAAGAAGAAAGATTGAGATCAGGGAAGAGGTCTTGCATGTAGACAAGAGTCATGTCTAATAGCCAAGGATGACTTGCCTAGTTTTTCCATTCAAAGGGACTTTTTATTATTTTTCATAATAAGATATTTTGAGATCCTTGTTTGGTAAATTGGCAAGTTTCCATGGCTATTTGTTTCTCTCTTGTCTTACCTGTTAGACCTTCTTCACTATTATCATGAAAGCCACTACATTTGCTTCTTATTGCATCAACTCTCAATGGTATGTACCAATCTTCACTTGTTCTTCCTTCATTGAAGTTTTTCATTAAATCGTTCTTCACATTTTGTTTCACTAATGTATTCTTTTCCATTGGTTAAAGTTTATTGGAAATAACAAATTTAGAAATCTTATTTTTTATTTAATCATTCTCTTTTTATCTTGTAGTTTGTAATAAACTTTCAAGTGTTTTTACATTATGTTAGTAACACTAATGTGTCAAATCATGTCAAACAACTCAAATGCTAGTATGGAAATATGACATGTCAAAAAAATTAACATAATTAAGTTATAAGAACTCTATATATATATATATATATATATATATATATATATATATATATATATATATATATTTATTTATTTTTAATGTTTAGGAACTAAAATATATCAAAATTTTAAACAAGAATCACTTCTAATTTCACGTGAAAGTTGAGAGATTAAAAATATATTTAACTCAAAATTTGAAATATTTTTACATTATGTTAATAACTAATAAAATCAACTAACTAATTACATGGAATCATAAAAAAAGTATGGTGACATTATATATTTTATTGAATGTGTCTTTCACTTTTTATATATGTGAATATATATTATTTTTCTATTATTCAAGGTTGATAATATATATGTTTATATGGATGATCGTAGTGATATGATAATTAAGTTTAATAAGAATTTGTAAAATGTATTTTTATATCATTTCTAAACTTTAGATATAATTAATACTTAAGTCAATTTCATAAAATGAGATTGTAAAAAGAGAATGATCTCCTATTTATATACATTATTTGGGAAGTGGGATTTTATAAAAAAGAGGGTTTTAATTATCTTTTATTTTCAATATGGAAATAAAGTTATATAAGTAATTGTTTTAAATTTCACAATGATGTGAAGGAAATAAAGTTATATATATGTATGTTTTTATATATGGTTTTCATGGTTAATATTAGTTGTTTGGTTTAGTTTTTAATGTTTTGAAAGAAAGAAATCTTTATTTCATTAAATTGAAATTGAATTGTGGTTGGAAAATACTTTTGGACTTCTGATCTAACTCAAATCACTCGATAGTTTTAATTGTTAGGAGTAAAGTTAAATTTGTTGACATTAAAATTCTTGATCTTAAGGCAAGGATTAACTTGGAACGAAATAGGGAAGTCAATGATATTTAATTGAATGAAATCATGTATATATTCAAGGAGCATGTGGCATAATTGGTAAATATATGAAATTCAATGTAACTATCTTTCTCGTTGTTATTTAATATTTGTGTTGCGTTTTCATTTTCTATTTTAACGCAATTTTTTCCTTATTAGTGATATCATATTGAATTTTTGTATAAATGTATTTAATTTATATAGAAGTTTGTTAATCATGGTTATTTTTTCAACCAACATAACAAATGTTATTTTTCCTTTATAAGTTAGAATTATTTCGTAAATGATATTACTCAAGGTTGCTTATGTTAACATCAGTAATGTTTCTCAAATATATCAAATACCATTTTTTTTTGTTGACCTCAATTAGGTAATTTATGTCAATTATAATTTACTTTTGGATAGTTGATCGTTGTTATTTTTTTTATGGATATCAAAATCATTTTATGGTCAATGTAAGGATTTTTTTTCAACTGGCATCACCAATAACACTACATGAAATCAATCGAAAAAGAAAATTTGTTGACAATTAATTTTTTCTACAACATGATAAAAAAAGTTTAATCAATATCAACTAATACTTTAAAATTATTAAATATTATTTAATTTTAAAATAATATTATTTTAATAACTAAAATATTTCATTTCAATAAAAAAATTAAAATTTAATAAATTTAAATTGTTTTATTCAAACAAGATGTTTAAAAAATAAGTCAATTTGAAATGATAATTGAATTATTTTAACTTCGTTAAAATTGTGAAATTTTTGTTGAGACAATCAGTAAAGGTTTCTAAAAAACACTGTAATTCCGATTACAGAGCAAGTAATGAAGAACTTGTCTTTATTTTCTTATCAGATCATATGAACTACATTTTGAATTCAAGACGTCCTCTAATAGACACAAGCACCATAAATTTATTTTGTAGAAAACAAAAGCAAATGAGTTCAATTCCTAGTTGAATTAAACAAACCTCAATACATAAGCGTTTGGAAAGAAATTTCAACTTTAAAGATACTTCCCCAGTACTACAAAAAAGCAATTTCATCTTTAAGAATACCCTTCCCCAGTACCACACAAACAAAAACAAGACGACGTGTTTGTGACATTTCTCCACAAGGATTGCTGTAATTTTTTTGACCAAACTTGAATTAATGCAATCACAACTCACCTTAGACTAAAGATCACAAGGATTGCTGTAATTTTTTTACCAAACTTTAATTAATGCAATCACAACTCACCTTAAACTAAAGATCGTGAATGATCAGTATGGACAAATGGTCGAAACTGTCATGTTAGGCTAAAGATCATAGATGGTCGGTCTAAACAAATGGTCGAAACAAGATGTTTTTAGTCAATTGTTAAAACAAGTCATTCTGAAACTCATTCTGAAACGAAAGTCAGGATGGATCAATCCTAATAGAGGTCAAGAAAAGATGATCCATAATGAAGGTCGTCGTGATGGACAAGCTCGAGAGGACGTTTGATACCAAGTTTTAGTTGTTATATTGATTTAAAAAAAAAAAAGTCTATGAGCTCAGACCCATAGAGCTTTAATGAGCATTTTGGCCCTGAGCTTTTTTGGCTTCGATCCATATGGACAAAGGCCACGAGCCAAATTAACAGCTCTACCACAAGCAGTTAAACAGTCTCATCACAATTCCTCTTGCAGAAATTTTATCTTGAAGGAAAGTGAGAAATTTAACCATTGAATTACGTAGATGACGAATGATAAAAGGATAAAAAAAGAGATGGAGAAAGTTTCGTACACAGTATTCATAGTAGACATTAAAAGCAGAAATCATGGTGGAACCAAAAGGGTCTACCTCCAGTCACTTACAAAGTCACATGTATACATGATACTTTACAGGTATCTCATTTATAATAAGGATCAATGTTTAGTCCAGCCAAATCAGTAACTAAGTATGGGATCCTTCTACTGAAAATTCATTATGTTCCCAAAATTCAAGCATACCAGTCAAGGCATGATTTCAACTAGAGGTCAGTTGTTGCAAGAGGTTTAAAATGAAACCATTGCAAGAGGTTCAAAATGAAACCTACCCAATACTGATGAATTTCAGGAGGTTACTTGATAGTGATATAGCGATTGGTTCCATGTCTGGCCCAATATTCCTTAAGATCTAGTGGTATAGATAAATCATGGCCTTCTAACACCAACCTGCTGAGAAGTCTGGTAAAAACACTTCCACTCATCTTTCGTCCTCCAATGCGAGCATGACGTTTGTTTGGAAGCTGTGGTAACGGATGCATAGACAATGTTGTGGTACAACAAGATGACTGCCATCCACCATTGCCCCATTTGTAGCACTGTCGTGGTATGCCGGTACATGTGCAAACTGGAACTGGCATGGTAGTTTCATCAAATGTAACCAAATTCAGGCCAATATCTTGCCTATGCCATTCAGATCGGATTTTTGTACCTTCAAAAGAAGCCTTCCTGTTTAAGTCCTCACCCATTTTCTTTACTTTGTAGGGTGGGTTTGATGTCTTAGAACCAGTGACCTTGTTCTCCTTTGTTCTCTTTGTTTGATGAGATTTGACAACTTCAGAAGGTATAACTTTAATCGGGGAGGCATCATTTGTTTTGTACACAGTTTCAGACATGATAGACAGATGGTTTGAAGAATGATGCATTCGTTTTGATCCACATTGGATTCCACTGCCAAATGGGAAGTTGACAGAACTGTTCCGACTCTGAAGGGCTGCAAGGGCATTATCCCGTTCCAAAATGGCATTATCTCTTTGAACAAGTGCTTCATCCCTCTGTCGAATGGCTGCATCTCGAGCAGCCAAGGCTTCATTCTTTTCAGATATTGCAGCCTCCAGTTCAAGCTCTAGAATAGCAGCCTGCCTTTCAGCCATAATGGACCTAATCTTCTTATTCATAACCAGTGCATTTGGCTCTTTCACTTGATGCTGGGAATCAGTATTCCACTGCAAATGCAAAATCCAATCCAATTAATGAATAAAATGACCAGTAGTGCAAAGCTGAAAAAGAAAGATCACAAATTCATGTATTCTATTTACCATGGAATGTGGTCCTCTGTAGTATTCAATTTTATGTCTGTCATTTTCATTCTGACGGCCATCCTCCATTTTTCATCCAGAGGATTTTGCAACAGATGTGGTAGTTGAAGTCAAGAAATCATGGGATTTAATTAATCAACAATCTCCAGCTGAAAGGAAAATCCTGTTAACAATGAAAAAAGAAAAAGTGTTGCATTAAGTCAATAAGCAAAGAAAATAGACATAACGTTCCCAAACATTGTTCTAAATTCTAATACAATCTGAAAAGAATTTAGCAAACTTAAATGGCTGCTAAATACTTCTTTATTTCATCTTGCATACTACACACAGAAGTAGATACAAGGAAACCATTTATTGAACAAAAACTTAGGCGTTAAATGGAGATTCCACTAGTCTCCAACAAGAACTGCACTCAACCTTTCCTATTTCCATTTTTTTAACTATAGATTTATATGGTGGAATTTAAGTAAACAGTGAAAAACTTAATTTCTGTTGCTTGTAGGTCAAATTCATTTAACCAAAACATGACAATTTTTTACATACCACACACAGCAATGCACATTATAAAGCATATATAATGCAACGTTGAGAAATAGACATTAATAAAAGAAAAAGAAAACAGTGATTAACTAGATATAAAACTCTTCATTTAAATGTTTGGCATTTATAAGGACCAACGGAGCTTGAACAGAAATAACTTGGTCAAATCCATACCTCAACACAATTCTTTATTCTAGCACAAGTGAAAAGACCATGCCCAAACATTTAGAACTTTCAGACTTTAAAACTTCCAATAGACTCATGTGTTATGCACTTAAAAACATTATAATATAAACACGAATTCCAGTAAGAAAGTTACTGATAACAATTAAAAGTAGCCAGAAGGAGCACCCTTATTGCATACAGGTAGGTGTCCATTTTTTCTTATCACTAAAGTTTCACTATGCTCGACAAACTGAATTGTATTTTAGTTGTTATTGTAGTTTGGGAACATGTTGGACACAGATTGGAAAAATGAGAGTTTTCAGTTTGACAACATTCATTTATGATAACATTTTTAGAACTTCACATAACCTCAAACTGCATAATGAGACAAACAAATATTTATAAAGCACTCAGCAAGTATCACTGCTTTATGATAGGAGTGAAGTAAAGCCAAATGCAGAGACAACTTATAAGTTGCTTGACAAAAGAAAGCCAAAAGCATATTAGCATAACCTAATTGTTTCACAATCTTGTAATGGAAAAATTGTCATTTTCTCACTGCAAATGCAGAAACAAACAGGTCATAAAATGGCAAACCTTACATCAAGCTACAGTTGTAATAAAGCTAATGCACGGCCTTATCCACCAAACTTGAGTGATCATATCCGAAACACATATGTCTCAATTTCTCATATGTCTCAATTACTCGCAGAATATGCAGGTTAATAATTGATATTATAGGCACCTTAGAAACACCATCTTACATGGTTTATAATTATCCGAAGAACATGAATATTACTTTAGTCTTTGACCAATAAGGTACGATCTCCAACTGTAAAAGGATAAATAACATGCCACAAATACTTAACAGGGACATCACTAAAGATTAATTCCTAAAAAACTTACCAAGTAATAGTTGTTTCACTGTCATTGACAAATCCCTCCCAATATTTCGTTAGCATGAATTACATTCAAAGGAAGTAAACAGAGTCCCAATCATTGGGCGTGGCCAAATCGTAGCTAATTGTCTATTTTATGTTATCAAAAGTATAGATAGTTATAGGGAGACAGAGCAAATACTACATAGATCTGAATTATGAAATATTGTTTGAGCGTCATATGGCAAAGAAGGGGCTTTTATAGTTTAATAGCTCATAAAAAATATTTAATTCAAGAGCAAGATCCCTGGGACAGTGCCCAAAGAAAGAGAGGGAGAAAGAGATAAGCAACCAATAAAGTATAAAAGCAGAAGAAACAATCAAAAGAGATTATTCGATCCAGATTACTATAGTTATCTAAGTGTAAACATAGCAGTCCAACTTATGAAGAACAAAAATGACAGATGCAAGTCATAACTCATTGCTGAGATCATAAACAGCAAACTGGATATTAAAATGCTAACAAAAAGAAAACAAATGAGTGGCATTCACCGGTCTACACTTTCCACAAAAGTATACAAGAAAAGCACATTAAGTAACCTTTTTCTGTTTCCTTTTCACAAGAATGTGATCACATCATGGTGCTAAAACCTCAAGTCAATCTCTAAAACCCTCTTCCATTTGACCAGCATACTGTTCACAACACTCATTCCACAAACACATTGCAAAAAGAAACAAAACAGAAAACATTTTATTCCCAATCTCCCGATTCAAGAACCAGTAAATAGGGAGCTACAAGCAGACATGCAATACAAATACAAAGATCGAAAGCTGGTGAGGAGGGGAAATTAAGTGAAAATCATCAAAATTGAAGTGTGAAATGAATCCCGCAGTGAATTTGAGAATGCAAAAAAAAAAGGAAAAAAAATCGGCATTGAAAAGAGTGAAAAGTTTGAGTAAATGGTTAAGGAGATTACAGAGCTTTAGACAGTAACTAGGAAGGAAGAGACAGTAAAATGTGAAATGAGAGAGAAAACCTACAAGTAGTGGAAACCGATTGAAGGAAAAGGGAGAGAAATCAGAGAGAGAGAGAGAAGAAGAAGAAGATACCTGCAAGGCTGCAATGACACTGTTGTTGTTGGACACTTCTCTGCACACAGCGTTGCGTCTTTTCACTCCTCCCTTTCTTCACCTTTCATCTCATGTTTTCCTCTCATCATCAATTTCATCCCAAAATACAAACTTACTTTTTTTTTTTCTTTTTATATTATAATAGTTTTTTATATTATAATAGTTTTAAACTAGTATTATTGTGTGTTCTTATATATATTATATTAAAAGATATTTAATTTTTTATTATTTTATATATTAACATGGATATTAATTCTAATTTTAATATATTTTTTATATAAATTTTGTTTAATTGTAATAGATTGGTTAAAAACCTAGGAGTTTGAAGTTATTACTTAGAAAGGAAGAAAATGGGATGTGAAAAAAAAAAAGTAGAATGAGAAGTATAAGAAGATCAATTTGATGAAGGAAAAAACACAATAAAAGAAAAAAAAACAGTTTCATGAATTAAGACCTGTATTTGAAAGTAAATTGTGTGTGCTACACAAAACAATGATATTAATATATTGTTATAGATTTATATATAATAATATAGGATCATGATAAAGAATATCGTAGAGTATTTAGTTAAAAGAAGTATTAAACATCTATATTTTCTTTTCTTTTAAAGTTTTAAATATATACCTGAAAACGAGTTAAACAAAAAAAAATGAAAACATCTTTCTAACATGAATTCTAAAATACTCACGCGAAATTGAAATATCTTGTTTTTTCAAGATATTTTCTTTAAAGAAACATTAATTCAAAACACAGTTGGACGTTAAATACAAATATCTCTCAATAACAATTACATTTTGGTCTATCAAATTAGAAAGACTAATTTTATAAACAAGGAAAAAATATTCTCACAAAACTTATTTTAATATAATTTGATTTTACTGTACCTACTGAAGATGTGATACTACACATGAAGTTTTTGTTTATATAGATGTTTAGTCATTAATTAAATATGAACTTTAAGAATAGCTTACCAATTTTCTATTAAGTGAATTTACTTAATGTAACACATTATTTGGTTATATCTTGAATAACTTACCAATTTTTTAGTTTTTTTAGTAGATATTATCTTGATAAATATTAAATGTGTATTGAAAAAAAAATATTTATTATTGGTCATGTTACCCCTATTCTCAAGTGGTTATTCTTTTGGAGTTTCATATTTTGAAATAAGTTTCTAAAAAGACGGTGGAATATGCAAAGAAAGTTATAACTATGGTTATTAAAAGGGTTGTTTTGCTTTTAAAAAAACATAACCAAATTAAATTCCATATGCATTGTTACCAATAGAAAGGTTTATTTGTTTAAAAAAATAAGGTTTAATCGGTCTTGGTGCTCCTATTTATTTTGTAAGATTATAGATCTTCTATTTTTTATTTATTTTTAATTAAGTTCTTATTTATTAAAAAATATTCAATTTGATGATTTATGTTAGATTGTCGTTAGTATGTACATGTTATGTGTCATTTCATAATATTTTAATTAGTTTTTTAATTATATTAATTTAAAAATAATAATAATTATCACGTATCATATCATAGTTGTATCCATTTTTGTGTTATGTGTTATAGTGAGTGTCATGTGTCGACATTATTATCAGATGATAATGTTTTGTATTCAATTTAGTTAGTATCTGTAATTGAAATTTTGACTCAATTGAATCATAATTTTATTTTTAATTTAAATTAAATAAATATCTATTTTAAAAATGTAAATGTAAAATGACACTTGTAATTTTTAAATTTTAATATTTTTAATATGATAAGTGTCACTTTAAATTTACCTATTTAATATTTAAAACAAAAATTAAGTTTAAAATAGAAATATTTTAGGTGGAATGATGTGATCTTATAAATTATAAAAATTTATTTGAACATGTTTATATAAGTTATAAGTAAGACTTACAAATTTTACAATTTTGTAAAAAATAATTACCTACAAAGGAATTACATTCCAATTAAGATTCTTAGAAAAAATAGCAGAAAAAAGTTTTTTCTTACAAATTTTCTTAATAAATTTGCAAGAAAAATCTCATCTAATATGAGAACTTTTAATAGTGAGATTCGACTAGAAACATCTAGATTAAATTAGTTTAAAACAATGGTTAAATGTATTATAAAGTTGGTTAAATTATCATATAACCTTCAACATCAGTTAAAATTGAGTAACAATGTTTATAATCCTTTAAATTCCATACTTCTTCAATGTCTTATTGGTTATTGAGAAATTTTGTACAGAGACTTTATTAACCCGTGCATACAAAACACATGGGTTAAATTAATTTTAAAAAGTGGTTAAATAGGTTATGAGTTAATTAGATGATCATATAATCTTGGACAATTACTTGGATTACAATAACTATGTTTATAAAGATTTCAATTCCATATTTCCTAAATGGTAACCAATGATTGAGAGTTTTTGAAATAAGACTTTGAACCTCGATAACAATGTCTATTAATATTTCAATTACATACTTATTGAATTTTTATCGGTCATTGAAAGTTTTTGGAGTAAGACTTTATTAGTCTATGCATAGATTTTGTCATAAACACATGGGTTAAATTAGTTAAAAAAAATAGTTAAATATGTTATAAAGTTGGTTAAATTATCATATAACCTTGGATATCCATTTCGAATTAAATAATAATGTTTGTAATTCCTTGAATTCCATACTTCTTTAGTGGTAACAAGTTTATGAGAGTTTTTGGGGCAAAACTTTGAACAACCACTTGAACTTTAATAAAAATGTTTTCAAACCTTTAAAGTCCAAATTTCTTGAATGTTTATTCGTCATTTAGAGATTTTGGAACATGACTTTATGAGTCCATACATACATTCAACCCGAAACACCTAGGTTAAATTAGTTAAAAGAAAAGTGGTTAAATACATTATGGAGTTGGTTAAATGATAATATAATCTAGACAACCACTTGGACTTGAATAACAATGTTCATAAAGCTTTGAATTATATACTTCTTGAATAGTAAGTAGCCATTGAGAATTTTTGGATCAAGACATTATTAATCCATACACATGTTGTGCTAGAAACATGTGGGTAAAATTAGATAAAAATAAAAGTGGCTAAATAAGTTATAAAGTTGGTTAAATGGTCATATAACATTAAAAGTTTTGGAAACAACACTTTATTAATACAAGGATATGCTTGGGTAGAAAATATGTTCAATAAAAAGTAGGTAAAGAAGTAGTTTAATACATATCAAACTTGGTTAAAGGAATATTAACCCTTCCACATGCTTTGAGATCAATTATAATTTTTATTTATAAAAGTGACTATTTTAGTAACTAATAAGTTTTTATTTTGTAAATTGATATATAAATTGGTCACTATAGTGATTAACAATTTTTGATATCTAAAATCGATTGTCAATGAGACATTTTATTGTAACAAATTCTTGGGTTCATAAACTTTAAGTATGTTTTTGGATGTTTAATATTCATCTATGAGTATCGGGTCAGACCCCGAATGACTGGGACGATAGAAGAATATTATTATTTGGTGTTCTTACAAAGTCAAGTATCACCCTTTAGTTCCTTAGTTCTTTCTATTCTTCTCGATCCTTTTAGAATCTTCAGTGTTGTCGATCTTCTTCAGTATTGTCGATCTTCTCGGAGTGTACTTACACAAGGTACTTTGAGAATCAAATCAGTTATCAATATTAGTAATATTGTAATAAATGTTGGTCAAAAGATCTTAACTACTTTACTTAAAATCTTTATTTTTAGGGCTCCTAGTGAAGTTTTATCTTTTTGCAAACTTAATTATGGTCCAATCACCCAGTAATCTTTATTATGGAGGCAAATTGAAATTATTACTTTAATCATGATGTTTTATTGACTCGTCGACTTCAATCATTGATTCTTATTGATACACTTGGATAAATGAGCACCCAAGTATATATGAATATTGTAATGTGTTTGGTTCCAACAACTCGTAATTCTTGATACTGATTACTTATAAGTAATTAGTCATACAATGCTAGGAAAACAAAACTATAAATTATATGATATATTTTTATTATATATTTTATATAACTATAATTTGTAATTAACATATGTATATGTAGGGAATGATAGTTTATGATTAATGCTAATATTTTCATTTTTGTTTTTCAAAATTAAAATAAGCAATCTCATCTTTTAAGTAAATAATTTTTTTTTTTAAATTCCAAGTGTTTACACAGTGGAGTGATGAAGATAATGTTTTCCCCTCTCTCTTATGTTTTTTCTTTTGTAACTAGAACTTATTTTTAAACTTTGATGCATATTATACGATGAACCTGCCTGTTTATCCGAACAAGGTTAATAATTTATGGCCAAATATACATATGACTATTACTCAACATATATCTTATAAATTTTTCATAGTTTTTCGGGAAAAACTAAAGAAGAGTTTTAAACTTTAAAAATTCTTTGAGACTTATTATATACATTACATGCGCACTCAATGAATATCTTTTACCATTTATTTTACTAATTTTTATCAACGATTTTGTGCAATTATTTTATACCATAAGTATTTATGACATATTATTGTAAGTTTAGGATAATATTTTCTCTACTACTTATTAATTTCTTACAATGGAGTTGTTATTATTGTGTTAATATTTTTATTTCATATTTGTTTAACAAGTATAATAATAATTGACTAGAATTTTTATTACACTAATTTAAAAAAAAAAGTAGTTGTTCCGAAAGAAATTGATTTTTACACAGACATATATATTGAAAAAAATTTATACGTATCAAAATCCTTTATACAATCATTAATATTAATATAATTTTTTATTATCATAATGTTTCTAGAAATTTCTTCCTAAAATAAAGTAACAGATTCATTTAGAGTTGTCATCTCCCACTCAATGAAAAACAATATAAATTAAAAATCAATTTAACTTCATTCTATCTTAATCATTTTCATAAAATTAAAAACATTCAATTACCCTAGAGAATAAATATACTTGTCATACTATTTCGTTACAAGATTATTCTAATTTTAGAAGTTGAATATCATTTTATTAAATATTAAACAAAAGATAATTTTGATATAGGTTAAAAAAATGATTTAAAACAAGTTATTTCCTGATTTAAATAAGGAATAAATGGAAGTACCCCTAAGTGGTGTGGTCGAAAACGTGGTGGTTCTGTCGAAAATATGGTATGCATCATTAGCATCTTTTAGTTAAGACTACTGCAAATCAAACATATCCTTTCATTCGAAAAAGGGTTACAATTAGCACCTTCTTCAACTCTGTTATTCTGGTTCGCTCTTATTTCCCAATTCAAACCCTATCCCTAATTCTGCATTTCCACACACTTTTCTTATCGGAATGGCCGAGATTCAGCCGCCGGAGGGTCAAATAAACGGTGCCGGAGGAACCCTAATTCTTCACTCCTTGGAGCCCGCCATCGGATCCAAACGACAGCGCCGCCCAAGCGTCCGATTGGGCGACATCGGTGGCGACCAGCCCTATGATTCCACGCGCCGCAACACAAAGCCTTGGAAACTCGCCTTCGATAACCATCATCACCACCACCACCGCAACAAGGACAAGGACCCAGGTAAACCTTCCAAGACTCGTCCTTTAACGAACCTGAGTGAGTTTAACGAAACCCTAGAAGTCTCGAACGAGCGCGAAGCCGGGAACGTGGACTCTGTTGCAATTGGCAGCTGGAAGGTGAAGGAGTCCAAGAAGAGGGGCTCTGTGGCTACCAAAAGGGTCAGATCGAATTGGGTTTCGCGAATCGAGGACGGTGGCGGGGATAATGGCGGCGGAGAAGGGGAGGGAGAGAAGTATAATAACGGGGACGAAGATGGCGAGGACGATGATGGGTATCGGGAATTTGAGGTTGAGAATTCGGAGAGCCCTATGAAGGAGCAAAGCCCTATTCATAGCATGGAGAATTTGGCAGTTGATGGGCATAGGAGGGTTTTTAAGAGTAGGGAAAGGGAGCAACAACATGATGGGGTTGAGCTATCTGCACCTTCTGATAATGATGTTAGGGATTGGAAGTGCGGGGATAGGAATAATGAGAATGGTGGTGGAAGGGTTAGGGGTGGTGAAGATGGTGTTAGGGTTTGGCTTAATGGACTGGGGTTAGGCAGATATGCTCCCGTGTTTGAAGTGCATGAGGTGGATGATGAGGTTTTGCCCATGCTGACTCTAGAGGATCTCAAAGATATGGGGATTAGTGCTGTTGGGTCCAGGAGAAAAATGTACACGGCCATTCAGAAGCTCGGTAAGGGCTTCTCCTGAGCTGAACTTGTTTTTGGTGCTGCCCTGCCTGCCGGATGTAGATTCTCAGCCGTAGTGAATTCAGATACTTGTGTCTGAACTGAACTGAGTTTTAGTATGTTCTTCCATGACGCTTTTTTTTAGGGTTGGAAATGTTAGGACCTCACTTGTTTGAGAAACAAACATCCTTCTTGAAATCCAGTGCAAGTATATATAACTCTGCGAATTTTGTTGGAGCTATTCATTGAATTTTTTTTTTCTTTTTTTATCTGAAGCATTCTAGATTTTTAGTTGTTGTATTTCATTGATGACTTGGATCGGTGACGTGAAGGGACAACATATGTCGTATAATGCAATTGGAAAGTTTTTTCCGTGAAAGAAAAGGGGCATGCTTTTTAATTTTCTCATTCTGTCCATGGGAATGCCAACTATGCCATCATATCTACAAATACGCGTTCTAAAATGTTGTGTGGGTAATGTAATCTGTTTTTTAGGAGTTACAATGCTTAGAGAATCAATAACTTTCAGGTACTATTCTCCAGGTAAATTAATTACATCATTTTAGCACATGTATTTTGTAGGTGTGATCGCAGGTACGTTCTTATTTGATTATCGTGGTCTTTATTCATATTCATTTATTCAGAATTTCGTTGTTGCTTGCAGTTAGTTCTATTGAAAACATCTGTTTTACTTATGTTCAACGTCTAGTAACAGGATGCATTCAAGCTTGCAATGGTGTAAATTCTGTTTGTGCTGGCTACATCTGTTTCTCTTGCACAATGGTTTTGTATATTTTAATCAAGATGTTAATTAGCTGAGCTGGTGCTTAGTTACCCCCTTATTGTTGTTGCATCTAAAACTTATTGTCTTGAGTGGATGTGCTATAGTTATGAGAACACTTGCAATTATATATTTTTACATAGCAGGAGTGATTTTGGTGGTGGCCCGTAATGGTGTTTGGTAGAAATGATATAAAGTATTTAATGCTTCAACTGAATTCTGTCTTGTTTATCCAGTGACAAATTTGGTTGCGTAGTGGATCATGAGTGACTTACTATTTTTTTATGCTCCCTGAAATATGCGTGCATTTCTACTGTGTTTTCTGGTATATCAATCTCTGGATTAACATATTTTAAAATCATTTTATCATGATGGATCAATTTTATAAAAGCTGAATGAAGTAGGAGAAGAAAGCCCTATTGAGAGGATGAATGCTTTCGAATGAACTAGCATGTATGCTTTGTACTTGATTATATTAAGAATAAATTAAGCATAGCCTAGACTGAACATACCTTAAGGTACTTATGCGAAAATGTGTGGGATCCTGCTGATGGGACCTGAGTATTTTGATTGTTTGTCTTGCAAGGATTTAACTGATTTATAGAGGTAACAATTGGGACGTTGAAGAATATGCTTAAGATTGCATTAATGCAGTGAAAACGCATATGAAGAGCAGGTAAATTACGCGGTAATCATGGTGATACTCCTAGTAATAGTGAGAGTATTATATTTTGTTGAGTATACTATCATTGCTGTTGAAACCACTGCATGATACGTTCTTTCCATTGTTCACATCAGTGTTTAAAAGCCATCAAATCAAAAGTTTTTAAATCATTAGATTACAAAACTTGGTAATCAAGTTGGAGACAAGAATCAAAAGTACTGCCCAAGTTGAGGAGTGCAATTCAATTTACATGATCATGACATTCCAAATTCTAACGACAAGACTAAACCAGATTTATTGTCTGGTAATCTATCTGGCTGAAGTAGGCTTGATTAACATCATCAAAATGAACTTATCAATACTCAATTAACTTCAAAAGAAAAGCTTAGTTGAAGGTCTTTCACGTGCTCGTATTACCTTATCCGATAAATTTCATGGGGGGTTGTCGTATTGTTTGTTTGCCTTGGTTTTCATAGGTATCCTTCTTTGGTGATATTAATGTTTGAACCATTGCATAATAAACCCCGTTGTAACCTTAGTTGATCACGTTGTGAGAAAATGGTTTTTCTACTAGTGTTAAATCCCATTGTAGCTACTGTCGTTCAAAATCATAATTGAAAAATCATTATTGCAAATGGGTATCTCCTTTCATTATTGTTCCAACTTTAACTGTACTTTGTCTAGTCTCTACTTTCATTGATATTGGATTTTATTTGTCTTATCTGTACATGTTTACTCGAACTTCTTATTCAATTAAAAAAAATCTTACATTCTAATATATAAACATAACTCATTAGTTTAAACACATTTCAATTATATTTAATGGTTTGAAATAAATTTTAACAACCTATAAATGATGCAGGTCATCAATCTTGAGATTCATTAGACATCAAATGAACTCGAGATTCATTCTATTTTAAATTTAATCAGTTGATGTAGAATAACAAAAATAAATGTTGAATATACAACGAATCAGATATATTACACCCATCATCACATATTTGACTTTTTCATACCTTTTTTTTTTCTCTCCTGGTTCCAGATCCAATATAGTGTGGGAAAGAAAGAACAACACGAATATACAAATCTAATGAAGATCTATCATTATACATCATACAACAAAGACTTGTCAATTGAAATACATAACAAAGGGATGAACATGGGAAACAAAAAATAAATAAAAATCACAATATACAGGGGCAAAAAATCATTCCTTTCCTCATTCTAGGATGTCAAAATCCAAAGAAATAGATTAATTGCTTCTAAATAATGAATCAAAAGAATGACCAATTGTTGATAGCTTGAATGAACGAAAAATTTTCCAAGGTGAAGTCATCTGGGTGTGTGCAGTATTAGTTCTCCTCACTTTGTCTATGGCAGGATCATGAGTTTTAACAGATCCAGCAGATTTTGAATGAAACATGGTAGAGGCTGTGGAAGTTTCGGTGGCTCCAAATGAAACAGCTCCTTTGTTTGATGCATCAAGTGGATATCCAACAGCTCCATCCTGGTGAGGAGGTGGGAATTTCTCACTCTTACTTTTTGCATTTGCATGGGTCACAACTCTCCACCTCTGAAAAGACACTTGTAAATTGTAATTTTGCTCAAGGAAGCAAATAAGACAAAGCTGAAGTGAAAAGCTTGGGTAAACATGAGATGAACCATCAGATCAAACAATACTCATCATCAGAGATCAACATTGAAGTGACAATACATCACAAAAAAGTGTCTTTTTTAAAGCCAAGCCGCCTAATATCAGAGAATCCAAAGCAAAAAAACGGTGCTAAATGATGTAGGGATCTATCTGGTTCGGTGAGATTTATGGTTATGGTTTAGAGAATTTTTTATCATGCATATTGGTGCAAGTATATACATTAAAAATGTGTGTATGAACTAGGGTGTGTAATTGGAACAGAAAATTAAACTTAGCAACAGCATAACTAAAGTGATTCTTAAGTAAATGTGGAGAGAAGACAAATCTAACTGAAACATGTAATCTGGCATACATCTAAGTTCGTTTGGATCTCCGCATTGGCTTCTGGGGCCGGAATGGCCAAACTACGCTCGCGTACTCTAACCCTTTTGGCACCATCAACTGCATTAGTTTTTCCACTAACAGCTTTCTGCCTGAGAATGGTAAAAAGCACAAGTTTTAATTAATAGCACCAAGACAAAAACATTCCAAAAGCAATATATAATAGAACCTTCTTGCTTCTTCATCTCTCAGTTTTATATCCAATTCTTTGGTAGGAGGATACTTTGGCAAACTAGATGGTTCACAAGTATATGGCTCAGTGGTAAAGAACTGCAGATAGAAAATAGTTGTGAATTAATAAATTACATCTCAAATACAATACTGATCCACAGCAATCACTCACCTCACTATTTAGAGCAGATGAGGCTGTGCCACGATCATTGGGATCAATTGCAAGAAGAGTTTCAATCAGGGGTAATGAGGAAGAAGGGAAATCCTTGAATGTTTCTAAGATGTTTCTTTTATAAGGTTGCTGCGGCTTAAAGAGTGTAGCATTTGGCAATCTATATTTCTTCCAATATTCCTCGGATGGAGAGCCACATAACTTAAATATCTTGTGCAGCTGCTCAACCTAGGTCCAAGCAATTAAGAAAATCAGCCACACGTCTTCCAGAAAATATGCATTGCAAGAAAGATATAAAAAGCAGGAATATTAAAACTTAAACTTGATACTGTATGAACTTCCTAACGCTTGCTAGAGGTGCAGTGTATTCAAATACTTAAACCAGTTTACAGTGTGTTTTCTGATTATAAATTAGAGCATTCTCATTTTCAGTTGTTTCTCTTTATTTTCAGACTATAATCTGGTTTCTACCTTTAGGCCTATAAACCATATCTGGTCAGCGGTTTATCAAGGTAAATGGGTGAGTGCATTGATCATAGTTTATGGTAAGAAATGGAAAGGCTAAATCAATCTTACGTGGTCGATGTGGGACTTCCAACCCATCTCTTCGGGTCAAGGCATACACATCTTGAGAATAGACTAGACATTAGGTGGAATAATATATCGAACAAACAACAACTTTTGTTAGAATAGCTCTAACTCATGGTTCTGATACTATGTTAAGAAGTGAATTTTAAACCTAACTCAAGCTTATAAAATTGACTTGTAAGATGAGGTTTACACCCACTTTTACATTTTAAATTGACTTTATCTCTAGTCCACATGGGACTTCCAAAATTTGCACAATCTAACTTTAACTCTTTGGAGAAAGTCATTTGTTTCTTTTTCTTATTATTCTCACCTAGGAATGTTTGATTGATAAGTTTATCTAAAGAGTTCATAGTTACTCAGCAACAACACAAAGAAACAATACCTCTGTTCGGCCAGGCATGATTGGCTTTCCAGCAAGAAGTTCTGCTAAAATGCAGCCAGCACTCCAAAGGTCGACACCAATGCCATAGGATGTAGCCCCCAGAAGAAGCTCGGGGGGACGGTACCAAAGGGTCACAACTCTACTGGTCATAGGATGTTTTTGCTTAGGATCATAGAAAGTTGCCAATCCAAAATCTGCAATTTTAAGTATTCCTTCGTTGTCAATGAGCAGATTGGAACCCTTGATATCACGGTGCAAAACACCTCTGCTGTGGCAATGCTCAAGCCCAGATAGCAATTGCTTCATATAACATTTGATCTATCACATAAAACATACTGAGAAATAATCAGCCTATCAGTACAATTTTTCCTTACATTTTTAAATCTGAAAGATTAATCCTCCCTTCTATTCTTACTAATGCTTCAAAATGCACTACTGTTTCACGTAACTTCACCATGAAACCAAGCAAATAAAACTGTATCATTTAACATTCTTCTTGCAACAGTAAACATATTCCACCTTATTTTAAAAAATCTCCACAAAATTCCCATAGTTTAAAAAACAAAGCACTTCAATGCACTCTCAAAATTCTCCTTCCAAATACACATAAAAGTAAAGAAAGTTCTTTCCTTCAGCATGGTTGCATGGACAAAGCAAAACTTCCGAATCAAGTGCCGAACTCATTTGATGGAGTGATGTGACACGGGAAACTTCAGAGCAAGAATCATACAAAATCAAAAGTAATGAACACGCTCACGATACTGGATGTATGGGACCCAAAAACAGCTTTTATTGGAAGCTTAAGGAGCAAAAAAATCTCCAGGAAATAAAAGAACTTCGAGTTTTATAACAAAACAAACAAAATGACGATGAATTTATGAAAGATGGAAAAGAAAACTTTGGAAAATGAGCATAAAATAGTGGTACCTGTGGCTCAGAGAATTTGACACCCACACCAGCTGCAAGACCAGCAAGATCATGTTCCATGTACTCAAACACCAAGTAAAGACTGGATGATATTCTTGAAGTAACCAACCCTTCAAGCTTCACAACATTGGGGTGATCAAGCCTCCTCAAAACAAGAATCTCTCTTGCCATGAACTTCACACTCTCTGCCTCCAAATTGTCAAATCTAACCTTCTTCATGATGGGGAAAACAATAACAAACAATATACCAGAGAATGCAGCGGATATAATTTCCCCTAACTTGCAAGAATCTATGAGGAGCAATAATCAAAGAGCAGCAATAATAAACCACCAAAAGCACA
>Ga0214545_1001735_pt1 | contig 41339 bp, 13 predicted proteins | sample CNSS4metaG_FD_160064 | JGI IMG/M metagenome (GOLD analysis project Ga0214545, IMG submission 160064) | Root nodule microbial communities from cowpea collected in UCLA plant growth center, Los Angeles, California, USA - CNSS4 | ecosystem: Host-associated > Plants > Roots > Nodule | place: USA... | reverse complement strand
AATTAAATTAATATGCTAATGACATACACAAGGCTTGAACTTAAGTTCTCTCATAATAGTCAAGTACTTTTAACCACTTGAGCTACCATTGCTCCTTGTCTTCTCTATCCATATTAATAAATCCTACACCTCTAGGATTATATTATCACACACCATGATCAAGCATATTATTAAAATAATAAAACAATTAAATTAATATGCTAATGACATACACAAGGCTTGAACTTAAGTTCTCTCATAATAGTCAAGTACTTTTAACCACTTGAGCTACCATTGCTCCTTGTCTTCTCTATCCATATTAATAAATCCTACACCTCTAGGATTATATTATCACACACCATGATCAAGCATATTATTAAAATAATAAAACAATTAAATTAATATGCTAATGACATACACAAGGCTTGAACTTAAGTCCTCTCATAATAGTCAAATACTCTTAACCACTTAAGCTACCATTGCTACTTATCTTCTCTATCCATATTAATGAACTTGGGGATTCCCGCCCTCGCATTTATTAAATAAGTATTTATTTATTTATTTAATTTTCTCGGGTCTTACATATGTGATAGCGTCATCGACACTTTATTAAACGTAAAAGGAAAGACCAAGAATGGAGTAAAAGCACAACAAGATTTGGTGGACATGGGCATCCATTCTGAGTTACTTCTACAATCAATTGGAAGATGTACCTACCTGCCCCTAGCCTGTCACACTCTTTCTAGAAAAGAGAAGCAAAATTTTTATCAGTGTTTAAGAAGTGTGAAGGTTCCCCAAGGTTGCTCTTCAAGTTTTAGTAGCCTTGTTTCTATGCAAGATTTGATGTTAGTTGGTTTAAAATCCCATGATTGTCATGTGTTGATGCAACAATTGTTACTAGTAGTTATTCAAGTCATCTTACCTCCTTCTATTAGAGGTATTCTAACATGTTTGTGTATGTTCTTTAATGCAATATGCAAGAAAGTTATTGACCCTCGAGTGTTAGATGATTTGGTAAATGAGGTCATTAGACTATTATGTCAAATGGAAATCTATGTAAACATGTGAACAACTTTAACATATTTCTAATCTTTCCAAAGAGTTTGCATTTATGATAAGAACAAATATTGAAGAGTTCAAAAGATTTATTAATTTATAATATGAGAGGCAATGTGGGTTGGGCCCGACGGGCCAACCTACCAATTCGCCAAAACGGGGAGGGTCAGGTTGAGATTTTCAACCCACCATCCCGTTTTGGCCTGGTCTGCCTAGCTCACCAAACTAGTGGGTCAAAATTCCAATTACTAGTTATAATAGAGTAATTTAACATATAGACAATGTTGATGGTAGCTTTATGATTACAATTAGGGATGTTAACGGGGCGGGTAGGGTACGGGTAGTAGCTCCCACGTACCCTACCCGCTGAATAAATATCTGCCTCGTACCCATATCCATATCCGTTGGGTATCCGTAATGCGAGTACCCACATAATTTTTTAATATCCACGGGTACTCGTAGGTATTTACAAAAAATTAAAAAAAATTAACAACATATTTGAATCGTGAATTCAAATAAAATACAATACATAACATTCATAAATTTTAAATAAAGTCTAAATAACCCATTTAAATAGTGTTGAATGACAGTTTACAAAGAAATGATTTTTTTTAAACTAATTGATAAAAAAATAACTCATTCAAAATCAATATGTTAATATTTTAATCGTGTTTTTTTTATTTAAATTAGAGTATAGCAGGTACAGGTATCCACGGGTACAGATACTATGATACCCGTACTTGCCCCGTTAACATGCGGGTATTAAAAATACTCGTGCCCGTTACTCATGGGTATCCATTTACAATATCTATTTCCTACCTTTTGCGGGTTTTCCGCGGATACCCGAATGTACGGATTTTTTCGACATCTCTAATCACAATAGACGTCTGCAAAACGAGAAGCAATATTAAAATTAGAAAGCAAATTTATAATCCAAGTAAGTTCAGGTAGTAACATCTGTAAGAAATTTGTACTTAGCTTTAGAAAAAGATTTGCTGACAGATGGCTACTTTTTTATTTCCGAGAGATTAAAAAGTTGCCGAAAAAATACAAAAACTAGAAGTGGATTTCCCAGTATCAAGACATGAACCCCAATCAACATCAACATATGCGTGTAATTTGTAATCAAAATTAGTTTTGAATAAAATGCCTTGGCTAGCAATACATAACAAAAAATAAGCAGCATTCATTTTTTTTCTGAATGAGGATAAGCCATGAATTGACTAATCTTGTGAACAATGTAATAAATGTCAGGTCGGGATATAGTTAAATAAATCTACCGGTTAGGCATCTATAAATACTCGAGTCAAGAAAAGTATTGATTGACCTAGAAAGAAGTGTAGCATTTGGCATCATGGGATAGAAGAGGGTTTGCAACCCAACATACCATAGTAAGTAAGAATGGATAAAACATAATGACGTTGACACATAAAAATGCCACATTTTGACTTAGAAAGCTCCAAAACAAGAAAAACCTTAGGATTACCAAGATCTTTTAATCTGAAATGAGTGTGCAACATATTAGTTATAGACCAAATGATAGTTTGATTAGTACTAGTAAAAAAAGTATAAATGTGCTATCTATTACTATAGTAAAAAGAGAATAAGCATAGAAGCAACAATGTAGAAAAGTGATAAATTGTTGAGCAAGATGTTAGTTTTTAGAAGCAACAATAGAAAGAAGCCTAAGAGTAGTAACTTTGGCCATAAAATTTTATTGGAAATCAATACCAAGATGTTAAGAAAACCACGATACTTGATTGAAAAAGATCTTTCTAATTATTGAAGAATGAGGCAAAAAGGATTGATCGCGAAAGATTTCTTGTTCTTATTAGATGATCTTGATTGGATCCACATAAAGAGAAAGAACATATCTTCTTCTTTAAGAATAATAAAAAGGAAAGTGTTCAATTGGAACATGAAAACATGACTGAATTGATCCTAGTTACTCTTCGGAATAGAATAGAAGAAGTGGATAGATTCTCGAACCAAACTATGAGACAGATCCAATGACTTAAAAAAAATTGAACGAAAAGCCATACGAAGTGAAAATCTCATATACAATTATGTAGGGCAGTAGTAAGGGTGACTTATCTGTCAACTTTTCCACTATTACAATAGCAACCAATCTAGCCTTATGTTTAGCAATTTACACCTATTATGCTTTTTACCTCAAGGGAAAGGTGTAATAGTTAAAGTCTAATATAAATCCATAACATGAAGCTCAACATCAATAGTAGCCTTCAAATGAGGAAATATAATGGCTTGGGCACAAGACTGGTTAAAAGTTAGCATAAATTTGACAAATATAATAAATATGAAAAGGTGATATTTTAGACTATTGTATGTAATCTTGTAAAGGATATAAACTTTGTAAATTAGATATTATCATGAGAATGTTCATCAAACATCAATCATTGATACTCTAAATCTAAAAGTATTAAGAAAATGAGACCTAAATGTAGTCATTCTAATTTATTTGGTCACACCAAAGACAAGTGTTACAAGTAGGAATGGCAATTTAGGGCAGGTCAGGCGAGCTGGGATGTTGAACCCGCTAGCCCGCAATGGCCCGTCCCATGTACGCCCACAGCCCGTGCGGGCTAAAGGTGGGGCGAGGCAGGGTGGCCCGCTTACAAAATTATATGTTCTCATTTCTTTTAGTTCTCACATCATTCATCACATTATTTCTTTAAGTTCCTTTTATTATTATTATTAAGTTTATGTATAATCATTGTATATAAGATAGTGATTTTAATTCTTGAATATGGAATATCTTTTTATGCATTTTTAGGTACATGTATTATAAGGTGACATGTTACTATTGTACTTTAGTTATAATCTTCGTTGTTATTTTTCTTGTCTTTGATTAGGTAAACTAATTGGAATTATTTTAATAGAAAATGAATATCAATTATTATGAAAAAATATAAAAAAAATATTTTGCTCAACAAAAAAACAAATATTTTGCTCATCAAAAATCAAGGCCAACTCGCAAGCCCGTGACGCAGGCCAAAAAAGTGAACCCGAAATTAAACGGTGGGGCGGGCCAAAACAGGGTAGGTTGACCCGTTTTGTCATCCCTAGTTACAAGAGTGTGGGTTATCTTCTAAACTATTTCAAGAATTGTAAAACTAATCATGCTATAAGTTAACACTTCTATTTTAAACCCCACTCAATGTCAACAAACGATAAATTTTCTTTTGATTAGATCAAAGATTTTGTTAAGTTTATATGATGTTTCATGATAGTATTTGAATTGTTTGAATTATTTTCACTTCAATACTAACTCAAATATTATCATAAAACGCATTTGAAACTTCAAATAAAGTTAACAAATTTAATTAAAATGATTAAATTCACACATTTCTAAAGATGAAGTACTAAATTGGTCAAAAATTTCGATGAATGACTAATCACTGAAACTTAAAGGACCAAAAACATATTTAACCCATTTTCATTCTACAAACATGCCACAGATGAAACTCTTCCTAATTAACATTAGTACTTATGTGATAGGTAAAAATATAAAAGAATTACTATAGATACGTAAAAATATAAAGATTTATTTTGTTAATAATGCTTTCATATGGATCTTAAACTCATAGACCTAAAATTCTAGGACAACTTCTTATATATGTTGCTTTAAACATCTTTTATAATATCTATGCTCCTATTCATAGCTCTCATGTTTTATTTCCTAATTCCATGAATTAATCTCAATGAGTATATTTTTTTTTCATATTGTGCTTGTATACCTAAAACATGATAATTCCACTGGGCATCTTTTGGAAGCATGGTTTGTCATTTGTATTTTCACATAGTACACTTTATATGTATGGATGATCTATCATTTTAAAATTTATAATGATATACTCTTCACAATTTTTTTATCATTTAACATTAGGATTCCTTAAAAACTCTTATTTAATTATTTACATTTTTCTACATCATCTAACATATACTCCATTTAAAATTGAATATATTATTTAAAATAATAATATACTACATTTTATTTAAAAAATATATAAATAACTAAATATAACTATTTTATTGTAACAAAATTATTATAAATATTTATAATAACTATTATTTCAATACTATGTATATGACGTTAATTATTATCATCATAATATTATTAAAAAAGTTAAATATTTCTTTTCTTTCCAACTAACAAAATGAAATAATTAATAACAAAGACACATAAATAACTTCATTTTATCATCTTTAAATAAATATTTTAATTATTTAAATATCGTTACTTTAACGAATAATAATTATAAAATAGAAAACTAATATAGTTTAACACTTAACTTCATATATAAAAATAGTATTAAAATATGTCAAAAAATCATATTCAATCAAAATAAGAAATAATTACGGTATGAATGAAAAAAGGAAAGAATTTTTTCAAAAAAATAAATTAAAATAACTATTATTATTAAAAAATAAATTAACAACAATTATTAATTGAAACATGAGATGTGAGAATCATCTTTATAAAAAGATAAAAAGAAATAGATATCTATTATTTTTAACTTTCAACTTCAAATACAATTTATTCATTTCTATTTCTTTTAAATTTTCTGTATAATTATTGCAAAAAACTTAATTTTGAAATAGGTTTTCATATTAATTTTGCACATAACAGTTGTGGTACTAAGAAACAAGTCCACTCGGAGAAAAGTGCGTCTATAACTACTTCAACTGCATACTCAGACAATGTGTTTGTTGTATTGTAATACTGTCAAGGAACATTCAGTATGTTTAAGAAATGCACTTAATAAAAATCTATGTACTTGATACAGAAAAATAGTTTCTACTATTTCAATTTGAACAAGAAGGGCAAATGCCAATAAAAAACGAGTAATTATAATATATCAGTGCAACAGCTGCATGAAGATATCATTTCAAAATCCACAAAGAAAATCACTTAAATAGAAAAAGAACATTCAACCCCCAGAGTCTATTGTGTAGGGAAGAGAAAAAGAGAAAAGCATAGTGAGAGATAAAATTTAGGGCAGTTTCCCTGAATTCAAACATGAGGGTAAACACGTAAAATCCTTGAGGCTGCCCCCCAAAAAGGGATCAGATTTTGGCCGGGTGAAATTGAGATCTCAAACAACATTTGCTGAGAACCCATTGGAACGGCCTTAAAAAATTATTCAATAACCCTTTACAAATAATAAAAACAACTAATGAGAAAACGATAATGAAGCAAAGGCTATGTGCAAATCCTTCCCACGTACTTTCTGCAATACCAGGAAATAAATCGCAGAGAGAGAAATGAGAAAAATTAGGGTTTTATATGCGCCCGCAACGGAACTCGGACGCCATTGCATTGCTGCTGCGCTCGGTTCTCTCAAAGGCACTTGAAGACCTAATTGCGAGTTAGTCACTATTTATATACAAAAAATGAGTCGTGCGGAAATGTCACCTTTACCCTCTAATGTAGGGTTTCTTGTTTCATTTATTCGCAGGATGGCAAAGATACTAACTTAACCGGCGCAAAATACTACTTTTAAATATGTGTTTTGTTTTTTTAAATTTGATTTTCTTTAGATGACATAAAATAGTGGCATTGTGGACTAAAATTATATAACTTCTTGATGTTTAATGTTGAAAATTAAAATGATATTTTAAAGATTAAAAGAATGCTTAAATAAAATTAAAAAAAATAATCATCGTAAAGTTGAAAAAATAATTAAATTACCTTAATGAATGTTTCTAGTACACATTCATTGGCGATATTTTATGGAATTAAATATTCCCACATTTTTAAAATCAGTACTCATTTGTATATTGTACAAATATTTGTATATTGTATAAATAATTCTTAATTCAATTAAAATTGAAAGAAATAAATTCAAATTAAAATGCATAATTATTTATTTATTTATTTTCTTTAAAATTCCATAACATTTATTTTGAACAATTTTCTCATTATGTATTCTACAAGCATTTTCTTATTCAGTGTTATCTGACTTCATGATTTTACATTTTGACAATAATTTCTTATCTACTCACTTCATATGACATTTAAATTTGAAGTTGTTGTGGTAAAAAAAAACTTAAATACTACTTTGTGATTGTTTTTCAATTGTTTTTAATGTGATCCATTTGTGTTTTGCATTTTCAATATAATCTTAACTTTTGTTATTTATGTTCAATTTCATTTTTTTTTTCTAATGCCATTAAATCATTACTAGAATAGTGGACAAAATGACACCGATTGACTTACGTGTATAGTTTTTAATGACGTGGTCTCGTTTCTTTTGTATCTGTTACGTATTTATGAAGTATGAATTGCATAATTATTTTGAAATGCTTTAGAGGGGCGGAAAAGGAAACTAGGGTTTGATGTTCATGAAAGGAGTTGGAATGATCGTTGTTATGGACCGAGAAAAGAGATTGTCTTGTGAAAGGAGCGAAGTCCTTGGCCCGAAATCTTATGCATTCAATCTTCAAGAATGTCTTGTGGACACTCTTCATCTTCTTGCTAGGTGCAACCAAGTTGTAATTCCTCTCATGGTCGTGATTCAAGGGTTTTGGGCTCAACCCCATTTGCAATTGTGGAGAGCTTGTTGTGATGAGAATGACAACAACTTCAAATAATGTTGGTAAAAAATTTTGGGGTTGTCTTTACTACAAGGTATGAAAATAAATTTTTTTTTTTGTTATTTGATAGAAGTATTTATTTGTAATTAATATTGATTTCTTATTCTTGTGTTGAACATTAGAGTGGTTTGTCTCATGTGGTGTGCTGTAACTTTTTCAGATGGTGCTCTGAAGAAAATGTTAATCAAACGGATGCTATCATTGGTAAGCAAAGAAGGAAGATATAAAATTTGGAGAATTCATTGAGGGTTTTAAGAAAATGGATACAATTATTAGTAGGAGTGATTTCTATCATGGGTGTAATAAACATACTCATGGTGTCACTAATGTTGAAAAGTTTATATGTTTAGGTTGCCATGTTTTGTGTTGGTTTATGTTGTTGTTTGGTTTATGGTGTTGATAGGACTGGGGAAATTGTTGGTTATGTTATGTTACCAAATGCGAGTTAATGAATGAAGTTATGAACATTATTGCTTTGTTCAAATAAGCCCCACTATGTAGTCCTACTCAAATAGAAGTTGTCATTTTTGGTAATAATATTCATATGGAAACATGTAGTGTGACCTGTGTCTTACTGAAGAGGTGTCACAACTCTTGATTGAAGTTATCTCACCTATGCAACTTGCGGATATTACTAATTTAAATAATAAAATTAAGAAATATGATGAAAACCTCATTTATTATACTTCAATCCCCAAAAACGCGTGAAATTTTAAAACATTTATGACATCGGAAGTCATCCAGAAATCCATAATTTATGAAACTCCAATACATTATCCAAATTCACAAATAAGTAAAACATTGTTTACAAAGTTCATAAAAACAATAATGATAAAACTCTAGTAAAAGCTTTTCCCAGTTAACCCTCTCTCCGATGTCAAGCCTCACCAGCACCACCTGCAACATCATCTGCTCCCGTATAATGCATTACATGATCATCGCCAAACACAAGCAGATAGGGTGAGTTCAAAACAGTTAACATATAAGTTAATAAAATCAAGATACACCTAACTATTTTGTTCTAGTTAATTCTTAGCCAAGACCTTAATTTCCTAAGGTTTTTCAACCTTCAATTCACACAAATAATTGACCATGGACTTAGGATATATGATACTCCCACGAACCTGCCCGCTCGTGGTCCTGTCTCTACGAACCTCCCCGCTCGCACTCTTGCCTCTACGAACCTCCCTACTCGTAGTCCAACTCTACGAACCTCCCCGTCCGTAGTCCAACACACGTAATCCACCAGCTACGAACCTCCCCACTCGCAGCATCTCTCAAGTGTGAGCACGGAACATACGAACCTCCCCTATTGTATCCCCACACGAGAGTATCAGGATATGAACCTCCCCGCTCATATCATCACGTGTTCACCACCATCCATGAACCTACCCGTTCATGGCACATCATCTCCTGATCCAAGTCTCACATCATAGCATGATAATGAAAATAAGAAAAGCACACTACGCTACACAAGGTACATACTCAACCTGGTCTTAGGGATTTCAATACTTCCACGAACCTGCCCACTCGTGGTCCAACTCTACGGACCTCCCCGCCCGTAGTCCAACTCTACGATTCTGCCCGTTCATAGTCCAACACAAGAGTAACTGGATAAACCTCCCCGCACATAGCAGCCTCAAGTGTGAGCATGAAACATACGAACCTCCCCGCTCGTATCCCCACACAAGAGTACAATAGATACAGACCTCCCCGTTCGTATCCATCACGCATCTCACATCTCCGTTACGAACCTCCCCGCTTGTAACTAATCCAGCATATCTCTGACCAAGCCTTTAAGATCATCCATGCAAATTCATTTGCAACGGACCTCTACCCATGCACTATCGCCTGGCGCTGCCTAAGTGTCGCTAGGCAAAAATGTGCTCCAGACCACCTGGCGGTAATTCGCTGCCGCCTAGCCACTCGTCTAGTGACCCCACTATTTGTGGCTTATCGCTTGTTGGAAGCATATTCGCCGCAAGGCACCATACCAATAATTCATATTCTACTGGTTTAGGCACGACAACATGAGTTCTGGCACATCCAAGCATTGAATCCATACATCTAGCACACCAATTTCATTTGATTACAATTCTCATACCAAAAAATTCCTCATAACATTTTCCTAAGTACCAATCAACATAAACACTTAAGCATTTCATCATGAAAGTAAGCGTCACTTTAAGGTTACTAAAAAGGTACATCATAACATGAATCTTTATATCAACAGTCCAATATACTTGCGTCACCATAAATATCACAACACATATACTAGCACTTCCAATTTGAGGTATCACATCCTATTTCTAGATTTACTAAAATCCCATAATTCCCATCCCAAGCACAAGTTCCTTTTATTAGTTGATTAGCATTATTACCGTGTCCTTCCTACCTGTTAACTACCTCCACGCACATTCTCTAACATCTCTCAAGCATACAAGTGATAAGGTGATATTAACAGAACCTTTTTTTTTCTTTCCTTTCACAACTTAATTTAAGTCAAGTTTCGTTTAATTCCCAACTCCTACCCATACAACGACACAAACCAAATTGAACACTTAGGCATCATGCAATCATACCAATTTTCGTACTAAAAACCATTCCCCCAATGACCCCAAATGTCAGTTTGCCCCAGAACAAGCCCAAACAGCTACTGGTAAACTTCCATCAGCTGGCAGCAACACTTGTACCGCTAGACGATGCCTCAATTTTCTGGGAATTCCAGAATTCCTGGTGGAACCCTTTGGATGAAGGTGAAGAAGAGAGCTCCATGGAAGAGTGTGGGTTGGCGGAAGAAAGGTGAAGGATGAAGGTTATTCTCGGAATGTGGAGTGAAAGGTGAGTAAGTCTATCTCAGAGAAGATAGAGGAAGGTGGCTGGAGGAGATGATTAATCCTCTAGCTCAAGTGACTCTCAAAAGGCAATAGAAGTGGAGTACTCTCAACACTAGGCATCTATTGCTTAAAATTTAAGAGTGATTACAATAGCCTAAAATTTAGGCTTTTATATGAAAGTAAATACACATAAGCACTCTTAGCCTTTGGATGAGAAAGACCTTCAATCTTGGCCGTGGAAGATGGCTTGAAGAAGGAGGAAGACTCACGACCATTGGATGATGCCTTGGAAAAGGAGGAAGCATTCCTAGCCCCTGGATCCGTGAGTTGTAGGAAGGAAATTTGACTTCTACTTAGTTAACCTTGGACCTTTGGTAACTCATGGCCAAATCTCCTATTGGGCTTAGTTAAACCCAATTTTAGCAATTCAACTACGCATTGTTTGACTTATTATTCTAGAAAACAAGGCCTAAACAATGGGCCAATCTTATTGCTATTCTACTGCTCTTTGATATACCTCTTCAAATCTTCACATCTTCTTTGGCCTATGTGAAGAGTGTGAGAAGCCCATGTGGATTTGGGCCATCTTGGATGAAGTCCAATTGGATCTTTTTGAGCACGCCCCTTGTTATTGGGCCTTTTGATGGGCTTGGACTTGAAGGTGTACCTTGGCTTGATGTTGGTCTTGTTGGGGTCACATTAATTCCCTTGCACCTGATTATGATCCTAAGCTTCCAATACATGATTAAATCATCCAATTGCACCTACTTTACATACAATCATGTTCCCAGCATACACATGTGCTCAATTCACCCATACATTTATTAAATAGCTAAAGTAATAAACAACACAACACCCAAATTCTCATAAAACCCTCATGTTCATGAAAACCCCCACATTAAATTATCACGAATAGGGAAACATCCTCAGTCAATTAGATAAATAAACAACCAAATAATGAGTGATGTATATCTCTATCTATAGACATCCAATGCAAATCTCCACCATCCATGTGAATAACAACATGTTATCAATCGTCTGTCAAAATTTCACCTAAATCAAACGGTTAACGAATCGGGAAACACAATTTTACAAAAACTACGTAGACTAGAAAAATTTGTGGCCCTAACATCCAAAAATCAAAAGCCTGGCGCCTGGCAGTATAAAACCAGCGCCCGGCAGTTCCTGCTGCGCGAAAAGTACAAAAAATAGCATTTTTGCACAGTGTTCGCGTCGCCTGGTAGAGTCACCCTTGCAGCCAGGCAGTTCATCACAAAAAACCTAGAAAACAACACATAATTCATGCATCACCTGGTGGACCTTCAACGCCGCCAAGCGGTTTCTGGAAAAATTCCAGAAATGTGAAAACAACAAGGGTTTTGATCATACCAAGGCACCACATGCACACATTATACTACACAAACATTGTAAAATAGTTATACACATAAAAGAGCTCCCCTAACCTGGTAATCCTTGCCAAAATTTGAAATTGCTTGAGTTCTCCTTGCTCACGATCGTTCCAGCCCTTGTCTCCTCTCCAAGTTCTCTCTAAGCTCTTGATACTCTCTCTACTTAGCCTAAAACGCACTCTCCACGTTGCCAAAAATAGTTCCTCCTTTGCTCTCTCACTTCTTCTCCAATTTCCACCTTAACCTCACTTAACTATGTTTAATTGTTCATAAAAACGAAAATGGCATTAAAAGACTCGTTAATCATACACCACCAGGGATATGAAAATCACTAAAAACATTGTTTAAATTAAAATTCTTACACCACATAGAATTTTAATTACAAAATTTAATGTGATGTAGTCTTTAGCATTTTCACACACGTCATAGGAATCGACAAAATTGATTTAAAATCAATTTTAGTTCTATCATAACTAACAAGTGACTCATTTTTACCCACATGAACCTTATTCATGGGATCTCCAATCACAAAGGTTGGGTTAGCATCACTTCTTTATTTATAAGTGGCTTAAGTCTCATTCCCCTCGGTGTTTCTAAAACCATGTTTCATTCATAATGTATTAACAAAGATGAGGTTGGTTTCATTCCTAGTGGAATGTTTGCTAAGAAGTTTTTCAACCACTTAACTTCACTACCAAATATTTCAAGATCAACAAACTTAGATTCCATTGTTGATCATGCAATAATTGTTTTCCTAACTGATCTCCATGCAATCACACCACCCCCAAGTATAACAACTAGTGGATTTTGTCTCATCTGAATCAGAGATCTAATTAGCATCATTATACCTTTCTAGTACAACGAGAAATCCACTATATTCGATGGCATAATCCATTGAACCTATTAAGTATCTCAAAATTCTTGCAAGCATCTCAATGTTCCTAATTAGGACATTAAGTGTACTTACTCAGTCTACCTATTACTTAAAAAATATTTGGTCTAGAAAAGCTCATTAAGTGCAGTAAGCTCCCAATTATTCGGGCATACTAAGATTGAGAAATAGATTCTCCTATGTTTTTTCTTTGAGATGGCCTCATTAGAGGTACTTATTGATTTCAAGTCAGAATATCTAAACTTCCTAAGAAGTTTCTCAATGTGTTGTTCTTGGGATAATAATATATTATCTCCCTTCCTTATGATTCTAACACCTAAAATAACATTGGCTTCACCCAAACCTTTCATTTCGAATTTAGATCTTAGAAACAATTTAGCTCTAGAGACAATCTCAATGGATGTATGTCGCAACCGGGATCACGACGAGGGAGCGATAAAAAAAGAGAGAAAGAAACGGGTTTGAAAAGAGATTTGGAGTCGCCACCATAATTATTTATGAAACACTATGGAAAACCATAAAGATAAAGCAAGTTTGCTTAAAACCATATTTTTGGGTTCGGGAGTCGGTTACGCGTAGGGAAGGTGTTAACACTCTACTACGCCCGCCCAAGGGCGGTACCTTTAATTAAACATGCAAAGTTGAGGTGGTTTTCAAAATGTTAATATTCCCCAAAAATAATAAGACAAGAATATATAAAAGAAACAAAAATATATTTTTGTTTTTTGGGTCGGACAAGGATTGACCTTAGTCCTACGTATTCTCATTCCAAATGAGAAATCAGGGTTACGTAGTTCGTTTCAAAGATATTTGGAAAGCAATTGAGAAAATGATTTGATTTTTTGGAGGTGAACATGACAAGGATTGACCTTGCTTCTACGTATCTCACAATGGAGAATCAAGGATCATATAGTTCTTAAGAAACGATTTGGAAGATTTGGAAAATGATTTAATTTTTTGGAGGTGAACCTGACAAGGACTGACATTGCTCCTATGTATCTCACAATGGAGAATCAAGGATCACGTAGTTCTTAATAAAGATTGTTGTTTGAAAATGTTGATATTTTTATATTTTTTGGTATTTTTGAATTACTTGAAAATATGCGTCACACGACGCGAGCGATCGGACAAACATTAAAAGAAAAATAAAATTATTTCTGGTATTTTTTAAAATGAGTGTCACACGGTGCGAGCGACCGGACAAACACTAAAGGGGAAAGAAAACTATTTTTGGTATTTTTGAAAATGAGTGTCACACGGTGCGGCGACTGGACAGACACAATAAAACAAAAGAGAACATTTTTCATTTTTTAGATTTTTCTATTTTTTTTGTAATTTTATATAATTTAAAATATTTTTGTTTTTTAGAAAATTATAAAGGTAGAATTTAATAAAAAAGGATAAAAGTGAAAAAACAAAAATAGGAGGGTGCATGAGTAATGTGTGAGGTGCATGAAGAAATGTGGTGTGGTTATTAAAGGTGAGAGTGTAGTGAGTAAAAGCTGAAAGTAGAGTGAATCTAGAAGGAGGGGTGTGAATTGTGAAAAGTGGGGTGCAGTCAACAAATGGGGACCAATGACATAAGGAGTGCAAAGCGTAAACAACAAGGTTGCAATGAGTAAACGTAAACAGATACAACATAACACAAAAGGTGCAAAACTAGTAAACATCCAGGTACACATAGCATAATAATAAAACAGGCCCAAACAAACAACACACAGGGGTGCAAGTTATCAGAATATGGAGGTGTACGAGGTGAAAACATGGGTGTAGAGATTAAGATGGGTGCACGAAGAAAACATATCCAATTTTTTTTCTCACCCTAATCATGATTAAAGCTCATTCCTGGCAGTCTCTCTTCCTCATCATCACCGCAAACCACCACGGCTCCAACAGCAAGAAACATGTGTTCATCTTTTTTTGGCCACCACGGACTGTTGGCGACACCGCCGGCGATGACTCCGGGAACCTCGCCGGCGACGATGTTTTTCACCCTTTCTCTTTGCGCGAAGCATAATGTCCCATGCATCTTCTCCTCTATGCGAAATCTGGACCGGGACCTGGCAACCTCCCCTTCCACCATCTCACGCAGACAACTTCCATGGAGTTCCAGCAGCTCTCACTCTAGTTCCCATTTCCGGCGTCGCTGCAAATGCGATCGGAGATGTCGATTCTTCCTCTCCTTTCTCACGCAAACCACCGTCGCTGCGTTTCCTGTGATTCTACTTCCACCACCCAACGAAGCCACCGCATGTGATATCGAACAGAGCCGCCAACGCCACGCAACCTCTATTCGAGATCCAAACCCGCCAGCAGAAATGCCGTCGGTGACTATTCTTTCTCCTTTCTCTGTTTTGCTATTTTGATGTTGGGTTGCGATGATGAATTTGTTTTTGGATGGGGAAGAGGTGGTGGATGAACTGGTTTGACTATTTTTGTTTGTATAGGTGAAGGAGAATAGAGTTTGGTTGTTGTTTTTATTAGTACAAGTGAAAGAGGATGGTGTGAATCTATCGTGGTGGTTTTATGTAGGAGAATGCAAAAGGCTTTGGGTGTTTTAGTTGGAATCGTGAGGACGAAGGTTTTGTTTTTTGTTTTGCAGAGAATGAGGGAAAGCAAGCTTGAGTGAAGAAGGTGAAAGATGTTGGATGAAGGGAATTTGTTTGTTCCCTTCCCACCTCGAGACGAGGGATAAGGTTGAAAGCAGATGTTGTCATCATGACCATGACCAGCTAGCTACCATACCTAATTATGAGAGACCTTAGTATGCTAATATAAGAGTTTACGTTAACCTCTCGATCTTCTATTTCTTTTTTTTCATTTTTTATATACATATTTTTGAAATAGGAATAAAATGAAATAAAATAAAAAGTAAACAAAATATAATTAAAATAAAAATAAAAAATAAAAAATAAAAAGAAACATAAAAATAAAATAAAATAGAAAAGATAAAATAAAATAAAATAAATAAGATAAATAAACCAATATTAAATAAAATAAAACAAGATAAAATTAAATTAAATTTAAAATGAGATGAAAATAAAAGTAGGACTATATCCATACTCAAATCAATGTTCACTACTCTTTTGTTTTTTTATTCCCTCCTCTTACTAATTATTTTTGGAAAACAAAATTATTTCTTACCTGGATAAAATTGGGTGTTGACAATGTACATAACATGTCATCCACATACAAACATATAATGACACATTCACCATTTTCAAATTTAGAGTTCACACATTTATCACACATTATCAAGTTTCATGCCATTGATTTGGTGCTTGTTTCAACCCATACAAGGATTTTAAAAGTTAGCAGACTTTTTTCTCTTGACCAAGTACAACATTCATTTGGTGTGTCACTAGCTTATTGATAGTTGTTAGAGCTAAAAATACTCAAATAGAGAAAATCCTAGTCATAGGGACAAAAGTTTCAAAGTAATCTAGTTCGGTTTTTGAGTAAAACTGATGAGTCCCCAATTGATGAAATTTTCCAAAGTTAAAAACACTTCTTTAGGGCGTAGTTTGTGAGTCTTAGCTTTTTAGGATATTTTTAGTGTAGATTAGAGAGTTAGATCTTACTTTAATTAACCTTACCTACTCTTCCACTCTTATTTTCTTTTTTTACCCTAATTTACTGCAGCAGTAAAATTCTCTTAACTTAAAACACATTCTTTTACCCAAAGTAAATCTCCTTTTAATCTTTTCCTTCTGAACATTACTTTCCAATATCAAGTATCAACTCTTGTAACTGCCAACCATCATTGCTAGCCGTTGCCGCCACCTAGTGGTAGATTTTTGTGGTGGCAGGGAGGGGCCATGACCCCTCCAAAAATTTTGATTTTTTTTTTTTATATTTTAGGTATTTTAAATTTTTTTATGTTATAGATATTAGATAATATATTATAGATATTAGATAATATATTATAAATTAATGATGATTAAATTAAATATTTTATTTTTTTTATAAATATAATAATTCATGTTAATAAATAATAAAATATAAAATCAAACATAATAAAGAATAAAGAATAAAAAGATTTTTCAAGATGTTTTTATTATTATTTTTCATTATGGTTTGAGCTTCTTATAAATCGTTTTCATTTCTTATTCTCACATGTTTCCTTTTGTTTTTGAAGAGAAAAATATCTATTTTTTTGCTCTTATTTCTCTTCGTTCTCTTTCATTCTCGAGGAGGAAAAGAATGAAGTAATTCTTTCATCTTACTTGATAGTGAAATATTAGTTTAATAATTTATTTAATAAGTCTCTTTTATATTAATTTTTATTTTATGAACATAGAAGTAAAATTATCTTACTGTGTATTTTTTTATAACCGGATTTTAACTGTGGTTCCATTATATGACTTGAACTTCTCACGAATTGTTCTCATCTCCCATTCTCACCCATTTTCTTTTGTTTTTGAAGAGAAAAAAATCTACCATTTTTGCTCTCATATATCAGTTGTTGTCTTCCATACTCGAAAAAATAAAGGAGAAGGTCTCTCTTGTATCACATGATAGTGAAATATTAGTTTAATAATTTATTTAATGAATTTGTATATTAATGTTTTCTTTTATGAACATAGAAGAAAAAACATTGTATTGTGGGTTTTTTATAACTGGATTTTAAGTGTGGTTTGATTATCATCGAATTTTCTTTTGGTATTTACGTCTCTCAGTTTTTTATTAGATTATGAAAAATTATTTTTTAGTCTTTTTTTTTAAATAGGTATACAAATTCAACTCTTCCATATATTCATTTGTAGTCTTATTTCTTTTTTAGTTATTGTTATACTAAATTATGTATTCATTTATATTATATTAGTGATAATAATTAAATGTATAAATTTTGGACATATTATTTTGGCTCCCCCAACAATGTTGGTCAAGATCCGCCACTGCTGCCACCAGACACTACCAGCAGCTGCCGCCACCAGCCACCGCCAATTCTTTCTCTTTTTTCAATACTTTTTTCTACTTCTCTATTTTCACTATAATTATTTTGCAAAAAAAAAAAAAAAAAATACCAATTTTCCAACAAAAATAATGACCAATGATCAGAATACTTCAATATCATTATTTTTGTATTAAAATTATATGTAGGGGTATTATATTTTCTTTATCGCATTATTTCCGTCATAACCCGTTATGATTTTCGTTATAACTTTATAAAGGTTTTTGGGGTCACCGATATATTCCGTTATCCGATATCAATAACACTGATTAATTGGTTGTTTTTAGACTAGTTTGGCGAGAACTAAGATTAGTGTTAACATTGCCTTTAATTTTCTTAGTTCTATTGACTTTATTTGACAAATTAGGATGTTTCACTAATTGTTTCTTGTCACATATAGATTTTATATCAGTTTTACTTTCTTTACATTGTTGATGTAGTTTTAATGTTGATAATAGCATAGCCTATAATATTCTACTTAGCTTGTTAGTTGTAGCTTCTTATTGTTACTAATTGCTAAAGTGAAGATTTAAAAATTTCATATTTTTAGTTGTTGTTTTAAGATTAAATAATCATTTCCTTTGTTGTTTTTGGAGTGGAATTTAATCTAGCTTTACTTAATTGAATGTTAAGTTTAGCTTAGGAGGTAGTTTGCTATTAAATAAGTTTTTAATATCTTTAATTCTTTTACATGTTAGTCTTTTGTTCTCTTAGTATCATGCAGAAGATTTTCTTAGTTTAGGTAGTTAATAGTTCCTTCATTCATTAGTAAATATTTGCAGCAGTAAATAAATTCTCTTGTCACGTTAATTTTCTCTAAATTTATGATAAGTTGTCAGGTTTAATAGAGCTTAGAAGAAGTAACCTATCTTTGGGTGAACATGGAAATTAAAGAGAGGAAAACCGGGACTTAACCTGCAATAGCTTGGGATGTATCTACTGTAAAGCTTGCTGCCAAATTACCTGGGAAAGGTTGGACCTAAGAGTTGTAACCTGCTACAAGCTGTGAAGAACTCCATTGCACTTTGAATAGTTGTAGCAACTTGCTATAGCTAATGGAGAAGAATGCAGTTGTACCTAAACAACCTGCTACTTGTTGAACTAGGAGAGGAAATTGAATTGGAAAGAAGAACTCACTTGAAGTAAATATTATAGATAAAGAGCATATCATGCACTACATTGTTATTTTAGTTCAGTATTAAAACTCCTCTACATTGCATATAGATAGTATCTAATTCACTTAGATTAGAGTTAGTAAATTTCCCTAACTAAATCACTTTACATACAATTAGATTACTTAATAGTTTGCTATATCCTAGGATTGATATTTGGTCGACCATACACTACACTTTGAGGAAAACTATTATTTGCATAGGCTTGATGAGACTAAAAAGCTCCATCAAATTGGCACCATTGTCGGGGATATGGCACATTTGAGTAGTTGTGTGTGTGATATGATTTGTGTTACAGTTTAAATATAGTATAGAACTGGTTATTCTAATGTCTGTTGTATAGCTGTGGTTTCGGCTTGTTGAAAAGAGTTACAGGAAATATAGTTGAGTGAACCAATCGTTCCAACATGGTTAAAGAAAGAGGGGAGAAAATATCGAGGGAGTTGGCTTCAAGCAGTATGAATTCTTATCCGTTTTGTACAAACATACATCATAGGGAAGGAGCACCAAAGTTTGAATTAAAGACAAGGTTGATTCAACAATTGCCTAAATTCTTTGGAGTAGAAAACGAAAATCCCTATCATCATTTGAGGGAGTTAAACTTAGTTTGTGCAATGATGAAACCAGGAGGAGTGTGTGCTGATGATGTAAAAGCAAAGGCCTTTCTGTTTTCATTGACAGGATTTGCCAAACACTGGTTCCTCTATCAAATAGCCCCAATGAATAGTTGGAATGATATGGAGACTATATTCACAAGGAAATTTATTCCAATAATGATGAGGCAAACTGCCTTAAATCAGCAGGTTGATGCTATAATCAAGCATTGTGGATTATGTGCTGCAAGTGATCATTAACAGACCAATGTCCATAACTTCAAGATGTAGCCAATTTGGATTCACAAATGATGGTTGGAGTTTTCCAAAATCAGCAGGGAAATCAGCACAACAATCAGAAATGGATCCCTAACCCAAAGTACATTCCAGCTGATCCCTCACAACCACATACGCAATACTTTTAGAACACTATATTTGTGCCTTATCTCACATCTAATACTCAACTATTAAGAGTCATCCTAGGGCTTGTTGGTCAACAATAATTCTACAAACCTCAAGGGTTTGGTGCACAACATCAACACAACAAAGTAATCCATCACTTGAAGCAATGATTCAAGATCTGAAAACTCATGTTGGGCAACTTGCCTTCAGTGTCAATGAGTTGGTTCAACAATATTCTGGTACTCTTCCTGAATAACCAGTGGTAAATCCAAAGTCTAATTGAAAAGCTCAAGAAGAAGAAGATTCAAGTCGTTGTCTATACCATAGTTTCATAATTTAGTTTTTGTAATAAATCTTGTGGATGTAAAGTTCCAACTTAACATTCAGCTTGAATTTTGGAAGTGATGTACAATGAGAAATATTTTGGTGTTTTTGCTAATAAATAAGTTAAATTCATCTGTAGGAATGTTAAATATCAAGCTAAGGTGTCTTGTAGGAAAGGCTCCTTCCATTGAAGAGTAGCTGCACAAATCCCTGGTTTTATTTCTTACACTTACCATTTTAGTTTTTGTCATAGTTCTAGTTATAGTTAGTTAGCTTTATTTCTATTCTAGTCCAATGTGGTAGTTCAATAGTAGTTTAATTCGTTTCAATTACTTGTCATAGGATTAGATTGTTTGTATGCTTTTAATTCTTTTTATTGTCAAATTGTGAAATTTTGGGTCTGCATATGTAGTTTTTGTTTTCCATGATATTCCTGATCCTTAGTTTAGTTTTCATTTTTCATTTACTAATTAGAATGTGTGTAGCTAATTGCTTAGCATTTCTTTTACTGCTTTGATATTTTTTTTAGGTTTTCACTAGGTAGATTTTCATTCTCTAGTAATTTTTGATTTGTGACTTGTTTGTTATCTTTCTTTTGCTAATTGAAAGTTGTTCAAATATTTATATAATAGTTTCTTACGGTAGTTTAAGTCAGTTTTAAGAATTACCAATTTTAGTCTATCCGAGTATTAGCTTTAGGTTCTAGGTAGCTATATTTTGAGTAATAACTAGTTTTGGTAATGTAAGTTGTCTTTTACTTAAATTTTGTCATTATAAACTTGTTAGGATAGTTATTTTACATTCTTATAGGATAGTTTAGTACATACATATGCATTTGCGTTAGTGAGCTTTTTAATCATTTTGCAAAACTCCAAACCATTGATTCAAGTGGTTTTACATGAAAAATCTGTGGCATGATCTGTTTTAGCATAATTGACCATGGAGAGCATTGAGCCTGAAATTCAATCTTGTGTGTGCATTCATGAAAGTTGCATCCTAGGGTTTGCATTGTTTCTCTTGATCATGGAATGTGAATTGTTGAGATTATATAGGCCCTTTTTGAATCAAGACAATGGAGAAATAAAGCTTACCTAAAAAATACCCTTGCACCCAATATTTCAGCTTAACATGACCATTTCATTGTGAAATTTTCCCCTGACAGCAGCCTTACAACCATAAAACCATGAATGCGACTTATCCATGAATTATAAGATGAATGTAGGTTATGTTATGGGACAGTTTTTAGTTCAAGTGTGGGGATGTAGTGTTTCAAAAGCATGAATGAAGTGAATTTATGGCTAGACATCTTGTGAATCAATGAAATATGCGAAAAAGCTGAAATGAAATGAGAAAGCAAGGTGAAAAAAAAAAGCAGAAAAAAAAGTAGAAAGAAAAGCAAAGAAAGGTTGAGATGAAGGCGCTGAACTTGAACTAAAAGGTGTCCACCTACATTCATCTTAACTTTCTAGGATTTGAGCCTTGCTTCCCTTTCATATACCACACCTTTAGCCTAACCTTATTACAAGCCAAGATGTCAGAACTATTGATCTTCAATTCATATTCATTTTGATTAGAAATTCTGCAAAGTCATATGATTGTTTGTTGGATTGAGTTATGAGAGTAAACAAGAACTTATACACTTGAGTGCAGAGTGGGAAACACCATCCGTGAGGGTTAGAGCTGCTCATTGTCACTAATCTTGATTATTCACCACCTAACATCTAAGCTTGGAGTTGTTTTTTATGATTCGAAGTTCTGCAACTTGAATTAGTTTGTTTTGTTATCATGTGCAGGTTAAAGTGAGCCTGTTAAGTGAGTTAAAATGTGCAAATTTATTTAGCATTAGTTTTATGTTTTTAGAAAGTTAGTGAGTGTTTTCTTCTATCTTGCCCAGGAGTGCAATAGTTCAAGTGGGGGGATGTGATAAGTCCCTTATCTTTACAATTTTTCTTGGATTTTTGTACTATCTTGAGTAGACTTAAGCTGTTAAATGAGAGTTTTTAGCTTAGATTTAGTTTAATTAGCTTTTTAGACTAGTTTTGTGAATTCAACTTAATTAGGCCTTTTTAGTGCACTTTTAGTGAAAGTTTTAGAATTGCTCTTAGAGTAGACGAGTGATGTAAAAGGTTAGTTTAGATTACAAAATCTTATATAGGTTTGTAGCATTTTAGTTTGAGTAAATAGATTTAGTAGTAGTCATTATGGTAGAATATGTAGTATAGAGTAGAATTAATGTTCTTAGTTAGCTTTATTAGTTTAGTTGGTTTAGGTTTGTGTTTGTGTGCATTCTAATAATTTTGTTAAGTTTGGGGTCAGATTTGAAGCTAGTTGGTATTAGATCTAGTGTAGTTTTAGTGCTTAATTGAAATATGGCATAGTAGGTTGTCTAGTATAGTGTCATTAGGTAGAGTCCTTAGCTTGACTAACCTTAGTTTGAATTTTGTAAGTCTAATACAGCCAAAAGATGCAGAGTTAGCACTAAAATGATCATTGAAAGCAACCAAAGCATCCAAATCAGCCAAGCCTCATTGAGGCATAGTTGACTTTTTTAGCAAAGTTGACTAGAGTGTTGACTAATAGTTGACTTTTTGCATTTGGGCTCTAAATGATATGAAAACTGTGAGAGAAGCTAGAGAACACTTAAACACACTTGTGCAAACATTGAAAGGGCAAAGAAAGTATCGAGAGTTGCGTCAAACTCTAATTCCAATTTGCACTTGCTTAGTTGACTAGTGTAGTATTTTGTGGTTAAGTTTTAGCTTAATAATTCTAATCTGATTTCTTTGGTTCTGAATGCAGGAGGGAGTGTGTGCTGAGGTGCTTGAGTTGTTCCTAACCTAAAAGAGGTTGCTGAGTTGGATGAACCATGATGAAGAGGTCAAAAGGATACCACACAAGCCTAGCATGCGAAAAGCAATTTGAGAAGTGGACTTGAAGCTGTTATGAGCCAGCAGGCCTTGTTTAACCCCTATAATAGGTTAAGAGCTTGAAGAGTCAAAAGGAGTAGAAGGACTGACTTACACTAGCCTATGGCAGCTGGAATAAGGGTTACCTACGTTAAGGGTCAAATTTAGAGTAGGTAGTATAGGTAGTTAGTTAGGAGTTAGGGATGACCTGTAATAGGCTGTTTTGTTCTAGTAAAACAATTATAGGTAAAAACCAGCCAAAGAATCATTGATCCATGCACCATTTCAGATCCATACAATCATCACACACAGAGACACCATTTTCTTCTCTCATTCTGCTGCACTTTTCTACACTTTTTGGAGCTTAAGACCGCATAATAGGCTTAGCACCAAGGATTTTCCTTATCTGGGAGTTTCCATTCCATTTCCACCGAACAATTGGTTGTAAGCATGATTCTATTCAATAAGTTTGTGTATTCATTTCGTTTTAACCAATTAATGTTTTTGTTTTCCTATTGCCTTTGCTAATTTGAGTTCATGAAACAAGTTTAATTGATTGAGTTGTGTTGATTCACTAAAACACTGAATTTGATCTGTAAACATGTCGAATTTCAGAGAATGCACAATCATTCAACCTATATCAAATGTATTTTGATTAAGAATGAATACACAACAATTTGTGTATTCATTTCGTTTTAACCAATTAATGTTTTTGTTTTCCTATTGCCTTTGCTAATTTGAGTTCATGAAACAAATTTAATTGATTGAGTTGTGTTAATTCACTAAAACACTGAATTTGATCTGTAAACATGTCGAATTTCAGAGAATGCACAATCATTCAACCTATATCAAATGTATTTTGATTAAGAATGAACTAAATGCAAGCAATTTAAACTTAATTCATGACGTTCACTTCTGCAGAAACTCGTGTGCACTGTTCCATATGTTCTTCAATTCGATTTTCAATTTTTGTTGTTTGTCAGCTTCGTTTATTGGTTGTAATAGCTTTGTGATGCAATTCGTGACTTGTTTGATGCATTTTTGTGGTAAATTCATGTTCAATTTAGTTTAAATCTCAATTCGTGCTTTGCGACAGTTAAATAGTTAATTAGGGTTCTTAAATTGGGATTTCGAGTTTTAAGTAATTGTTTTGAGTGATTTCAAATTCTATAGTTAATTAAGATCAATTGGGAGTACATCGTACAATAAATTCATTGATTCATTCATTCCATCTCCATTACGAACTTGTCATAGACATGCCATTCGTGAACACAACCATGCAAGTTTTCCAATTTTTTATTTTCTGATTAGAACTTTTCCATTTTATTTGCAGTAGTTCCAGTTAGTTTTATTTGTGCATTGGGATCATTTTAAATATTTACATTGTGAGTGTAACAATTGCATTGCAAAATTTATATGTTCAAAGTCACTTAGGCATTTTCACAAACACTTTGTTTTTCATATAATTTCTTTAAGGCATTTTTACGAATAGATTGCATCATGACGAATTCTGCATTGCTTAGAGTACTTTGTCTCTCATATTAGATAGCATATCATTAGTTGATAGGGTTCATTCATTAATAATCTATTTCAAGACATTATATATGGTCTTAGGATAGGATTCATGCATCCTTTTCAATTTATAGCTATGATATATTAGTTAGCTTAGAATAATTAGATTTCCTCTCTTTATACACACACTCATAAATCCTTTAAAATCCATTTTACCTTTTCTAAGATTGATCTTTAGTTTCACACTATACTACACTAGTGGAGAAATCAATTTTGTATAAATTTGAAGTGACTTAGAGTTTATCAATAACATATCTTATTTGTTCATTTGCTTACATTGGTTATAATTATGATGATGGATTTGATTACAAAAATAATAATAATCATTGTTCATAAATGTATCAATTACAAAAATTATGATGTTGTTTTATTTAAGTTAATTTTATAATTTAGAATGAAATGGAAATTTTAACTTATTTTTCTTATTCTTTTAATCTTCACATTTCGAAAAGGAAAAAAATCATAAATTATTAATATATGTAGGTTATATCTAATGTCTTCATCATCCTCAAAACAAAAGCATCAAAGCAGTCTCCCACAACAAAAAGAACCAATTTATATTAATAACTCAATTGCTCCTCCCCCCTTTATCACACTTGTTGGATCACAATCAATATTTCACAAAATTAAAAGAAAAAAAAAGTATTATAATGATAATGACTACAGAGCCATTGTCAGTTGAAAATAATGAATTTCACCTTCATTGTTATGACTGAATTTACATTTTCTTAGTAATTGACCTCTCAATTTGATAACCTCCTCCTCAAGTTAGGTTGGGCTAAAGCAAGAAGATGGATGGTGGGCAGAACTAGGAGGGTGGTGGTAAAAGCTCTCTGTTTGGAGGTTTTGGTGGTTGGATGAAGGTGGTTGATGGTGCTCTTAAAGAGGTTAGGCACTCTCTCTAGAGAAGGGTGGTTCGAGGGCCTCTAGCAATGACTAAGAAACAAGTTTATGGCTCAAATTAAATTTTTGCAGCATAACATTGTACATCTCAAAGTGAAAATACACAACAAAGACACCTCTATTTATAGAGTAAGGTATCTCCAAAGTGGACCAAAATTCTAAAATGCTATCTTGCCCCAAACCTATATAATACTTTCACTATTAGGAAAACTCTTCACTCCTATAATGTCATGTGGAAAACCACTTTAGTAAAAATTTCTCTACTAGGAAAATGACAGATGGCCACTACCTTTGTAAGAAAACTCTCCACTAAGGGCTTATCATGTGGCATCATGTGTGTGGGATGTCCTCCACCGATCTAGGTTACAAAACTAATTACCCTAGATTAACTTAAGCTAGGCGCAAACATTGCTCTACCACTTAAGATTGTTCAAAAACCCTACTTTGTTTGGCCCTTAATACAAGGCCTCAAAAGAAATCCTACACCCTTAATACAAGGTCTAGAAAAGTGAAGAGGATTTTAGCTTCAACTTCCATAAATGATGTTAACTCTTTTTAAATTTGTTTGACCCTGATAATTTATAATATATAAGTAAGTGTAAACCTTACTTTACAAGTTGGTTTTGTAAAGTTAAGTTACGCTTAAAGTTCATTTCTTAACACATACATTGATTATATGAGTCTAAGAATACACTAATTAGATGAGTATAACAAAATATTAAACAAGTTTGTTGATGCACTAATTAGACAAGTTTAACCATACACATTATATGAGTCTGTCCATACAATTACTAGACAAGTATAGAAAAAAAACTAGATGAATTATTTCACAATTTTAAGTATACTAGTTTAGCGATACCCATTAGACAAGTTTGTCCATACTCTAATTAAATAAGTCTAGCAACAAACACTAGATAAGTTTGTCTATACGCTGATAAGACAAGCTTAACAATATACATTGTACAAGTATATTCATACACAAATTATACGAGTCTATTAGTACATATTATATGAGTTTGTTCATTCATTGATTAAATAAGTCTTGTAATACATATTAAATGATTCTACAAATACTTTGATTAGACTATTATGTTCATACACTAATTAAACGAGTCTAACAACAAACATTAAACGAGGATGTAGACAAGTCTAGTAGTGTACATTGGACATGTTTGTCCATACATAGATTAGACGAGTCTATTAATACACATTAGACAAATTTGTCTATTCACTAAATAGATGAGTTTTTAAATACACATTACACAAGTCTGAGTGTGCATTGATTAGACGAGTCTGAATATGATTAGACGAGTGTGTCCATATACGTATTGGACAAGTCTAACAATACATATTAGACGAGTTTGTCAATGTATTGATTATACGAGTTTAGCAATACACATCAGACAGATCTTTCCAAACAGAAATTGGAAGAATATAGCAAAATAAAAAATTACATCAACCTAACCATATACATTAGACGAAACTATTCATACAATAATTAGACGAGTATAACAAAAAATATTAGAGAAGTCATTTCATATGTTAATTAAACGAGTATAACAAAATTATTAGACAAATCAAGGAATATATTGATTAGATGAGTAAAGAAAAAACATTAGAAGAGTTTGTCAATGCATTAATTACACAAATCTAACAATACACATTAAATGAGTTATTCATATATTGATTAGATAACTCTAGCAAAGTACATTAAACAAATCTTTCCACACAAAAATTAGACAAGTCTATTAATACACATTCGACAAGTTTGTTCATTCACTAATTAGATGAATCTTGTAATACACATTAGACGAACTTATTCATATTTGATTAGATGGTATCGCGAAAAAAATTAGACAAATTTAGCAATACACGTTAGATGAGTTTGTTCATATATTGATTAGATAAGTATAGCAAAAAATATTAGATGAGTAAATACATACATTAATTAGATGAGTCTAAGAATACACATTACATGAGTATCTCCATGCACTCATCAAATGAATCTTACAATACACATTAGACAAATTCGTCCATATACAAATTAATTAGATGAATCCAACAATATACATTAAATAACTTTGTTCATACACATATTAAATTAGTCTATTAATATACATTAGACAACTCTATTCATTCTTTGATTAAATGAGTCTTCAAATATACAATAAACAAGTTTATCCATTAATTAATTAAACGAGTGTAACAATTAGATAAATATATCCATACATTGATTGGACAAATCTATCAACACATTAGAAAAGTTTATGAATACACTGATTAAACAAATCTAACAATATACAATAAATCATACATTGATTTATATTTTTAGTAAGTTTGCTCTATATATTTCTACACATCCTTTATATTTGTACAAAATCTAGTATTTATATTTTTAAAAACATTTAATTTCTAAACCTATAAATAATTTGTTAGGTTGATTATATTCATAATTTAATTATAAACTTAAAAATGTTAATTTATTATTTCTTCAATTTCTAAATCGATTTTAAGAAACACAAAAAATACTTTGTGCGTAGACATGAATTTAAAACTAATTAAAAAAACATATTACAATGATTATGACACAGAAGCCATTGTCGTCTAGTCGAAGATAATGAATTTCATTTTTTTTATGACTAGATTTACATTCTTTTGGATTACATTTCTTAGTAATTGACCTCTCAATCCTTCAAAAGATTACTGTCATGAAAACGCGATTATTATGAGGATATTGTAAAACCGTTGTAAACAAATATCAAACTCCTCGACGTAGATAATCTAATCATTAAGGTGTTGAAGAAGATTAGATCACACCAAATGATTGGATAAATGCTGCAAACTTGAAATATGGTGGAGAAAAAATTGATCTAACCAACACCTCTAAATACCTCAACTACAATAGGAATGCTACTTTGGTTGAAATGTTAATGTCGGAGCTTCGCGAATGTCTATGCGATGTTGACTATGCACAACTCCTACAAGAAAATATCTTCATGACGTGAGAAATGAAACATAATAATGCCATTAATTGGTCACATCATATCATTGATTATATGCGAAAATGAAAAACTAATAACATATTATTGCTTTATGCTCTTCTTATAACTCGTATTCTCTTTGACCTAAAAATTGCAAGACTAAATTAGGGTGGTCAAATTTCCTAAACGTGAAATCTCAGAAAGAATTAAATGTAGTCAACATAAACAGTGCATGGCAACGTTGCATAGGTTACCATGAGTAACATGACCCTGACAAAGAAGACCACGAAAATCCAGATAAAGATTTCGAGGTTTAAGGACATCAACCCTATCTTTCCTATGTTAAACCAAATACAGGATGGTATTAAAGGACTGCAACAAGGTGTGGATGAACTACAACTAGCTTTCAATACCATATCCCGGAGCCTTTGTAATGGTCTCCAACATGTCCATTAAGGATTGATGGAATTGAAATTTGGATTCAATAACTTACCAACAATATGGGAAACTCACGTATTATTTGTGTTATTATTTTTTATAATTTTATGTATTTTTTTAATCCATGATTGTAATTAGTTATTTTCACGGTTAGTTAAATATGATTGTTGGAATATTAAATTAATTGGCATGCTATTATTTCATTAAACATATATTTAAATTTCATTTCTAAATTGAAATTTAAAATATTAAATTTTTTTAATAAACTTTTATGTTTCTATATTCAAATAGGGAAAATATTTCATCATATATATATATATATATATATATATATATATATATATATATGTTTATATATATTTTTTTTATTACATATAGGGATTCCTTCATAATTATCCATTATTCAAATATAACTTACACTCATGCTTAATAAATACACCCAAGGGTATATTAGCAATTATTTATATAACAATTAATTTTTTATGTTTTATTTTTAGGTACATTAACTACAAACTTCCTCATTCATTTTCACTCACTTTCCTCGTATTTAAACAATCCTATATTCCACTATCTTCGCCCTTCTTTCTTTTCCTTTCCATACCTACCCGAATCCACAGAAAGTGTTAATTTGAACTTGTTTTTCTAGTATTTTAATATGGCACCCGAAAAAGGAGAGGGTGTCTGCTTGAGCAATAAACATGATTTCTCTATAAGAGAGCAAGGAAGATGACAACACAATTAATTTTGAATGTTCTTGAAGTTCAGTCTGATGAACATATTCCTATTGTTTATACTTCTAACGTTTTAGAGCAGATTCATAATGGGTCAGACCCGCTTCATAATAATACTTTTCATAGTTTGAGTACCAGGGAACCTGAAGCCGAGGCTATTGCTTCTCCCGATACTAAGGCTACAAATAGTTCTTCTGATATGGCTGCTGCTGCATTTAGTTCTGCAGCCAAAGAAATTGATTCTAATTCCAGGCTTGTTGTGGATGCTAATATGGTTTCTAAATTCTGATCTAATAGGGTGCAAGAGGAGGAAGAACAATTGAGTAAACAAGATGATTTTGAAGATGAGGCTATCTCCTTATAAGTAATCCCATATAGCAGAAAATTGGGCAGGCCACCTAAGAAATCTACAAAAGCTCAGAAGACCACAAAAGCTGGTAAAAAGAAAAAGTATCACGACCTTTTTAGAGGGTTGTTTCATGATGGAGGAAGGCTCCATGTTGACGAAGGATTCACCCCAACCAAGGATGGAGGCACATGCTTAAGAAGACTAAGCATGTTTAGAAAGGAAGTTCACTAATCCTTCATCCCTTTCATTTGCATTTGTTATTTTTGATTCCCTAAGTTGACTTAGTTGAATCAACTTTAGTTGACTTGTTGACCTTTGACTAGGTTTGACTTGTTGATTATAGTTGACTTGACTTAAGCCAACATGCTAATCTATGTTTATTTGCTTTGTAGGTTAATTAGGAGTAAGAATGCAATGCTAGGTGGCGCATGGTGATTGGGGAGCATAAATGATGTGGAGAAGAGAGTAAAGCAAAGGCATAAAGCATAAAGAAAAAGGCATAAAACAAGTGTACCTATGTACCTTTGGTCTCCTTTGTTTTTAGCACACTATGGCCACTTTTTAGAGACATGAGACACATTCTTGGTCTCCTTTTGTGCTAGAACGAAATTAGCGTTGCACACACCATAATTAGCTTTTTTGTCTCTCATTTTTGTAACCTTATTTGACCTAGTTTCTAGAAGGTAGGGTTAGGTTTTTGTAGAGACATCCTTAGGTATCTTTTATTTGCATAGAGGCCCTTAAACTCTTCTATTTATGGGGGTGCTCTACCACTTGTACAAGGGTTGAACATTTTGAATCAAAACACTCTTGTTTCAACCACATATCCGTGAGCTAGCCCTCCTTCCAAGGAGTGGAAGAACTCTTGCCTTATCTTGCTTATGCAAGTGGTGGCACCATACACTCATCTCTAGAGCTTGGTTTGGCTTTGCCCCCTCTATGAGTGGTGTGCTCCACTTCCATAACCATTACTCTCTTCTCTTCCATTTTACTTTGTTCTTCTTTTTTCATTGCAAATTCGTTGTGTTTTTATTGCTATTTTCGTTGTTAAGAACTCCAATCCATCTCTTCCTTCTATTGTACTCTTGGAAAGGAACCTTCACATCTAAATAGCTTGCTATCTTAATGTCTAGTGGGGATTTCCTTGAGTTTTCTTAAACAACTCTTCATCATATTCCATAATCTTAAAAGGAAACAAGATAATCCTTCATCAAGTCTCCCTTTCTCCTTCCTTATATCTAATTTGTTCTCTTTTTTTCCAGCATGTCCTTTCAATCTTATATCTTTAAGTCAATTAACCAAGTATTAAAATTGTTCACTAACCTTTGATGACAATTCCTTTGATATACAGGAACCTAATACAAGGTGACTAATTGAAATAGAACTTGAATCTTATACTATTTTGAAACTACTCCACATGTGCCTTGTCTTACATCTCCATCTCCTAAACTTTACATGATTGTTTGTTACATCCTCACTTGTCAAATTAAAAAAAAATGGTTCCTAAACTTAGTACTCCTTATATGTTAGAATGTGGGTCATGTCAACTAAGAAATCATGTTAAATATTCTTCTCCTGAAAAGTTTGAATTGAGACATAATTATTATTTTTCTATCATCCACTTCGATATTCGCGAACTATGTCATGTCTCATCTTTTGGTTTTAGGTATTTTATTACCTCCAAATATAATTAGGCTTATCTTATGAAAGATTGTTCCAAATTGTCAACTATCTTTACATCCTTTTAGAATGAAATAAAAATCAGTCTGGCCAAATAATTAAAATTGTACAGAGTGATAATGCCAAAGCGTAACTATCTAATTTCTTTATAGTTTTAAGTTCACATGGCATTTCACATCAATCTACTTGTCCACACACCTGAAAAAGATGGTATTGTAGACAGAAAAAGTAGACACTTGGTTGAGACAACTTATACCTTATTACATGGTGCCAATATATTGGTCCATCATTGAGTTGATGCTATCCTAACTACTTGTTTTCTTATTAACAAAAATGTCATCTTCTCTAAGCAATAGTGTTCCTTATTCCAAGGTTTTTAAATATTCTCTCTTTCATGTTTCCTCCGCTTGTTTGATTGTGTATGTTTTGTTCATTATTTGTCACCAAGGTTGAATAAACTCTCTACCACCTATATTAAATGTGTCTTCTTGGACTATTTACAACTTCAAAAACGGTATCGTTGTTATTCTCCTAAAATCAAGAAGTACTACATGTTTGCTAACGTTAAGGTTTAGGGTTTAAGGTTTAGGAAGGGAAATAATGAAAGGGGTTGGAGAATGTATAATAGGAAGTGCAACTTCAAAAACGGTATCGTTGTTACTCTCCTGAAATCAAGAAGTACTACATGTTTGCTAATGTTAAGGTTTAGGGTTTAGGAAGGGAAGTAATGAGAGGGGTTAGAGAATGTATAATAGGAAGTGCAACTTCAGAAACGGTATCAAGGTTACTCTCCTGAAATCAAGAAGTACTACATGTTTGCTAATGTTAATGTTTAGGGTTTAGGAAAGGAAGTAATGAGAGGGGTTGGAGAATGTATAATAGGAAGTGCAGCTTCAAAAACGGTGTCGTTGTTACTCTCTGAAATCAAGAAGTACTACATGTTTGCTAATGTTAAGGTTTAGGGTTTAGGAAAGAAAGTAATGAGGGGTTGGAGAATGTATAATAGGAAGTGCAACTTCAAAAATAGTATCGTTGTTACTCTCCTAAAATCAAGAAGTACTACATGTTTGCTAATGTTAAGGTTTAGGGTTTAGGAAGGGAAGTAATGAGAAGGGTCGGAGAATGTATAATAGGATGTTTAAAAAAACAAGTACTTAGTAGTTTGGGGGGTGAGACTTTTTGAGAAAGTTTATATATTCTTATCTCGAGGGGTGCTGAGATAAGAAGGATTTTAGTTGTTGAGATAGGGAATGTCCCATGTGAAAGGACATTTCCTTTGTAAGCGGATGCTTGTGTTTTGAATAGATAATCAATGAATAATACAGAAAAGGGGTCTTTTTTTTACGTTTTATCTATCTTGTTTTGTCAATTATTTAGAAGGCACTCTCTATCTTGTTTTGCCAATTCTTTAAAAGGTACGTAATAGATTCATATGAAAGATTTCACTTTCTCTGTAGTCAGGGACATAGTGTTCAATAAATACTTTAAACAAAAGATGCAAGCATACATCTCAAACACAACTAAAAGTACAGTACCTTATTTATAATATCTTCAATCGAGTAATCCAATGCTACCAGGTGGCCATACCTAGTAACATACAGCATTCGGAAAACTTTTAATGGACGATTTAAAATCAGTAAATAGAACAAATTCGTACTTGCCAACAACTGTTAACATGCACTTTTTTCCAATCATGTAAAATATTTGTAGTATAACATAAAATGGTTCAACTAATTAATCAGAATGACCTAGCTTCCGCACAGCAAATGATGTTTTCACTTTTCACTGCAATAATAGGTCAAATTATTCGAGGTTATGATATCTAAATAAAGCAACAAATAACAGCAGTTGCCTTATACATTACTGTTTCAACTATGGTTCTGATACAAGGATAGATCAAAATATTCAAGGTTATGATATCTACAATCAGCAACAAATATCAGCAGTTGTCTTATGCCTTACAGTTTCAACTATGGTTCTGACTACAATGATAGATCAAATTATTCAAGGTTATGATATCTAAGATCATCAACAAATAGCAGTTGCTGCCTTACCTTTACAGTTCCAACCATGGTTTTGAAAACCGGATTGGATTGGCCCCTAAACAGTCTAATCACTGTATAAAACCCAAAAATTTTAGAACCAGTAAGAACCGGCCAAAACACAGTGAAAACCAGTTCATTGAACCAGTGATTCAAAAAAGAAAAAATTAAAACTTAATATAAAAACCAAAAATAAACAAAAAGTCATAATTAGTAATGTTCACAAATTTCTACGAATTATAATACCAACTATTATTGTTATACATGTATATCAATTGATATTATTTACAAATTTTGTATAATTTCCTATTATACCAATTTGTCACTTTATTTTTATTTTGTAAGTAATTATTATTTTTAGTAGACGCTATTGTAATTTATTAATTTAACATTATTATTATGATATATTTTATTCAGACTTTTATATGTATTTTGACTGTTAAAAAAATACAATGATATTTTTTTTTAGTATTATAAAATTATAATACTATACTCCCTCCCGTTCTTAATATAAGACATTTCTAAGGTAAACACATAAACCAATAAAAGTAATTAATTCAGATGACTTTGTTGAATTTAGAAAATAATGTCAGCAATGTACAAAGTTTACCCTCCTTAATGACTTTTAAAACTATTTTCTCGTTGTTTATTAATAAAAAAACACACATATCCATAATATTAATAATGAGAAATAAGGAAAAGAAATTTAATATTTCATAGAATATATAAAATACCTTACCAACAATTTCTTTTAAACTATGTCTTATATTAAGGGCCGGAGGGAATATTTAATTATTACTCCCACAAATACTCATAATGTTTAATAGGAATAAACAAGTAAAATAAATCTAAAGTTGTATAAAAATTATAAAATGTCTTATTAAAAGAACCAACAATTTCTTTTAATATGCGTCTCATGGTAAGGACTAGAGAGAGTATTTATCAAAATCAGTTCAACCAAAGTTCAGTCAAGGTTAGACTGTTGAAACTTGAACTTGAGTCTTGACCGGTTCAATGACCAGTGTGCTTTTATAAACATTGGTTCAACTACAAAATGACTGATTTATCCGAGTACACTAGTGAGGAAAAGAAAAACAAGCTTAGCACTGTATTAACATAACAGTACTAATACAACTCTACCTCACTCAGCAATTTTATGGGAAATAAAAAATGTTAGACCACATGAAGATAAGAGAAAAGTGCATCATGAAATTCAAACAATTTTAAGATAAAAGAGAGAAACTTAAAGAACCAATTCGTAAATCATACAAGAACGTAGAATGTATGAGGTACAACACTTACCCGGAAAAACACTTTTCCTTCTATGAGACCATATGGGACAGGACCGAAATGGCGTGAGTCACGGGAGGCATAAATGTTATCCCCTTGAATCCAAACATGCCCCTTTGGCACCTGTGGAGAAAAGATTGATAAAACAGATTATAACAGCAATTAAAGCATAATATCAAACAATGGACGATTAATAATAACTACTTATTGCCTCTTAAGTTCAGCAAACAAAAGTATTTGGATTGGCATGATAGCCTAACCAAAATGGCATGGGCATAAAAGTTAGGGTGTAGGGTTTAAAATAAATGAGTGTATTGCATTATAAAAAAAACACTATAATATTTTACTTAAAAATATACTTGTTTTCAGCCTAAGGAAAATGAAATTTTGACTGACATTACTATTCATCACAAGCAAATAACTCATCTCTTCAAGTGACCAAGTGAGTAAAACAGAAACGTATTCGATCTGTTTAAGACTCTTCTGCCAAGTTATTATACATGGGACAGAGCTGCTGTGTGGCACCAGCCAGATTACTGAAACTGTACTTTTCCATTCTATATATAGAGAAGAAGTAGAAAATTACTCTAACCATTCTCTTAGTTCCACATATTCTTAAATGAAAATGGCACCTAAACATCAGAGTCAGTTGAATGAGCAGTCAAAAAGACCCGCCTAACTGGGACACAACATAAAAACAACTTATGATAAATCACAAATTGAAAGCATCAACCGATGGCTTTCAATCTTATGAGTCATGACTAAAGCAACTCACACCTGCCTTTACTCACTACGATCTTGCATGATTATACAGTTAAGCTACTACTTTATTAGAATTACATGTATATATACTCTATACTGCAAATATTCATCTAAATTCATAACAGAAAAAGAAAGGGGGCATTTAGGTTGATGTTTTCTGAAGTTTATCCAGGAAAAAGTGAAAACGGAAAAAGAAAACATTTTGAAACAGAAAACAAAGTGAAAACAAAAAAAGTGTTTTCACAAATGAATCGATCCCTAACTTCACAATAGGTTGAATCTCATATTTGATATCTAACATAATAAAACCATCAATGAGGTACATTTCAAAGACTTCTGTTCTCTACCAATATAAAGTCAGTTTATACCGTCAACAAATCACAATCCATAAGAACAATCCCTGACATAGTGGTAAAGTTCAATTTTGGTGACCCATTAGACTTGGATTTCAATCTAAAACAGTCTCTTTGCATATACAAGTGAATGTGCAAGAACAAGACATACAATGACCCTCATCGCACTTTCATATTGCGAGGAACATTCTTTGTTGACTTTGACAATTGTTGAGAAATTTCTAAAGGATAGACCAGAGAGACTGATCACCTCAGATATGTAAGTTGCCTATATGAAAGACTTGACATCACTTTCAATATAAAACCTTATGACTTAATGTTCATGACCTTTCTATTCTTATATGTGACTCAACTTTTTCATTTCTGCTTGATATGAGATTTTCAACTTATATTTGAATTCTAAGAGTCTTCCCCTCAAGTGTGAGCCTAAATGCGGTTCGGTCTTACTCCAACAGACATACTTGTCTACGTTAGAGTTGGACACCAAGATAAACCTCAATGAGATTAAACACAAATTAAGTATGAGTTGTCCATATAAAAGACTTTAAATTACCTACAACATAAGACTTTAAGACTTGATGTTAACGAGTCTTTCTTTCCTGACACCGAATTTTCTCATTTCCTGTCATCTTTCATCTTTTACTTGAATTCCTAACAATAATTAGATTCCTAACAATAATTGGATGACAATGTAAAAACAATTATATTCATTTACTACAAAAGAAAAAGAAAAAAATAAAAACACAGATTAATTCTAGAGCAAATGAAGAACAAACCACTAAGCACACACACCACTGCAACTTGAGAAGCTTCAGAGTGCAACGGGTCGAAGTAAGTGACGGTGTCCCCTTCCACGGCCACGACGCGCTTCGTCAACCTGATCTTAGGGTTTAGAGGGGACCGAACGAGAACCAAGTCGCCGTGGCCGACGTTCCCGAGTAGCGGAGAGAGATGGTCGGCGAGGAGGATGTCGCCGGTGACGTTGAGAGTGGGGAGCATGCTAACCCCATACGCCTGCAAGCAGGGAATGACGCAATTGAATCAAAAGAGTATCCGAAAAGCACCAAGAAGGGGAGAAAAGCTTGAATCTTTGAAATGAATACGTGAAACGGGGAACAGAGGTAGTTGCTGGTGAAGTGAAGCCAACACAGGAAATTCACAGTGATGCTTGTGCGGTCCAACGCTTCCTTCGCTGCGCTTCTCCATTGAGCTGCGTGACCCAAAAACCTCATCTTTCTCTTTCTTTCGGTCTCTTCTTTTCGAAGCTTGTTAGTACACCATTCTCTGAGAGCAATAAGCGAAAGAATACTCACTGAGGTTGCAACCTACAAGCAATTTATGGGAATATAAAGGAATATTTGAGAGAAAGGGTTGTAATCTACTTCTTTTAGGAATTAGGAAGTTTCAAAAAAAAGTATTTATGCCCGTTCGACGTTTTCTTTTATTAGAGTTAATTAATTGTATATTATTAAAATTAATTTATTATTACATTATTACATGCCCAAAAGTGATAGAATTATCGTAATTTATTGAAATTAGAATAATAAGAAGAAGAACTAAAAAAATGAATAATAAGATATTATCATAAATTTGGTTGTAATAATATAAATTACCTTCAAAAAAATTTTATTACAATAATTTGATATAAACGAATTTGTTGAATTTGAATCAGAATGAACAAATAAATTACTTATATGACTCCACGTAACGAAACAAAAAATATTGATTATTTACACTATATACTATTTGTCGACTTTTAGGTTATGATAATAAATAAAAATTATTTCTTTTAATTATTATTGAAATAAAAAATGTTATTAAATTTATAAAAGTATATTTTTAAAAAATAATTATAAAAAATAGTTATAGAATCTAAAGAAGTAAGGCCTTTTATATTACAAGAGCAAAATGGGCAGGGAAATACACTAAAAAAAGTTGGAGTTTGAATCAAATTAGTGTTAAATATGTTTTTAGTCCCTTAATTTTTAGTGAAAATTGGAATTAGTCTCTCTTTGGAATTTTATATCAATTAAATCCCTCATCTTTAATAAATGGGTGACTAAATTAGTCTAAAGTTTCAAAGAGAGACTATTTTCAATTTCTACCGAAAGTTAAGGAACTAAAAACATATTTAACACATCAAATTATTAGCAAATTTACACAACAATGACATATTCACTAGGCTGGTCAAATACACTTAAAAAGAGTTGGAGTCATCTGGTGAAAGTTGTGGCAACTTACGAACCCTTTATTATTATTATTATTATATGATTTACTTATAAAATTTTAGTATCAAAATTTACAATAATATCTAACTTAGAATATTCACATATATGCTTATATATTTTACAGTACGATATGCATCCTACAGTCCCCCCCTGCTCATATACTAGTCTTCAAACATGAGGAGGAAAAAGGTTATGGATAGGGTTCACTTGGACCATTGGAGGTAAGTAAAAGGTAACTCCAATTTGTCATTCAATGATAATAAGTGCATTTGGACTCGAAAGGAAAGTGATAGTAGAGTTTCCATTCCTCTGAAATGTCACACAGAATTATTTACTACATTTGTTTGACATGCATTTCCTAGGAAGACAACCACGATGTCAGCGAAGAAGGGATCAGGCATGTTGGGAGCAACCATCTATGATGAGGTTATAAAATTTTGTTTTTCATACACAATCATAAAACAGGAAAGTGAGACAAATATCACATAAAAATATACAAGATATCATAATAATATAAAATAGGATGGAAAATCTTCCAAATCCATAAAATTGAATTTCATCATACTTTATAAAGATATTGATTAATTTTGTAGCGACTGATCAAGATAAATGAGCTCATGGACAACAAAGTAACTCAAGAACATTTCATCTTGAGTAATACTAACTCGTTTAAATCCCCAAGGTCATACATTCAACTACAATAATCAAATCTTAATTTATCATAAACCATATAATTATATAAAGAAATAAATAAATAGGGTCAAATGCATAATTAAAATAAATATAAATAAATAAATAAAAGTACCAGTACGTGACTAGCGATAAATATAAATAAGTAAGTGAAAGTAAATATAAATTGAATAAATAAGATCAGTGCACAACTAAAGATGAATATAAATAAATAAATAGGAATGGAAACTAAATATAAATTAGAATGAGGTTAGGGACACCTCAATTAAAGTAAATATAGAAATAAAAATAATTATGAAGAGATAAAAAAGATAAAAGTAAAAGAGATAAAATAATAGACGTCTCCTCTCCTTACCTTATTTATTATGGAAAACACACCAAGGTTGTATCGAGACTTTGGTGATAAATTTTTTTTGTCTTCGTTGTTGTAACTTCTCTCTCTTTGAATGGATCCACACAGAAGCTTCCCTCTGTTTTTTTTTTCTAGCTTATCTATTTCGCTCTTTATTTCTCTTACCCCACCCTTATTAATATTATATTAGGTAATCATTACTTCTAGTTTGATTCTTAATTAACTTAGTTCCTATACTATTCTGATTCCATTAGTTCTCAACATCCAATCCTAGATTTTTTTCTTTATAATGAAAGGATAAAAGATAGAAACGAATATGCTAACATTAAATGTTTCTAATCTCTTCAATTTATATATACATACATACATACATATATAAATATATATATATATATATATATATATATATATATATTCTCTTTTTTTTTTTTTTTATTTTTTATTATATACGATAATAACTTTCTCATTCACTTGTTATTCAATCCACTATCACTTTGTTTTCAAAGATTTCGCATTTGATTGTTACCCATTTTTCATTTATTCATTTTGCATTTATTCAAACTTTTGTATATAAAATCAAATATCGATTATTATTAAACGTATATTCATAATTTGTATATTCATAATTTATTGTATTATTAGTTTCAATAATATATATATATATATATATATATATATGTATATATATTTATTTATAGAATATTCAACCATCATATATATTATAAGTACTGTCAACATGTTTTCTCAATGAAGATCTTAAATGTGGTTTCTTTAAAATATATTGACTTGATCACAAAAAAAAATATTTGTTAATAGTGTATATAATATTATTATTGGGATTTTATTTTGTAATGTTAGAAATAATAAAGATAAATAGTATAACTCCAATGCATTGTATATGAAAAATAATCAATCATTAACTTTTAGATGTTAACATACTAAAAATATTGTGGTATAAACTTTTTGGATGTTACATTTTCTTCCCTAGATACAAAAATTTCGCCCTTGAATTTTTTTTATTTACTAAAATAATTAGGGTAAATATCTTTTATTTTTTCTTCTAACTCCCATGTAATATCCCCATTAACTTCATTCCACATGACCTTTACAAGAGGAATTTGTTTGCCTCTCAGTTCCTTGACCTTCTTGTCCATAATTTGTACAGGCACTGCGTCAAATGTAAGGTTATGCTTTAATTGTACTATATCAGGTCTTATTACATGTGATGGATCAAAAATATATTTTCTTAATTGAGACACGTGAAAGACATTATGAAAGTTGGAAAGAAAAATGGGTAAACAAATTTGATAATCAACAAGACCTTTTTTTCTAAGAATTTGGTAAGGACCAATGAATCGGGGAGTGAGTTTCTTCAATTTTATCACCCTACCAATTCTAGTTGTTGGTGTAACTTTCAAGAATGCATGATCACCTTCTTGAAATTCATGAGGTCGTCTTTTCTTGTCAGTATAACTTTTTTGTCTACTCTGAGTTGTTCTCAATTTTTCTCTAATCATTTTGATTTTCTCGGTTGTATATTGAATCATGTCAGGACCTAATACTGAATTCTCACCGGTCTCAAACCAACACAAAGGTGTTCTACATTTCCTCCCATATAATGCCTCATAGGGTGCCATACCTATGCTGGAATGGAAACTATTGTTATAGGTGAACTCAATCAAAGGTAGACATCAGTCCCAACTATTAGAATTTTCTAACACATAAGCTCTTAGTAAATCTTCCAAAGATTTAATGGTTCTTTTAGATTTTCCATCAGTTTAGGGATGATAAGCTGAGCTAAGGTGAAGCTTGGTACCTAAGGCTTG
>Ga0214545_1001734_pt1 | contig 41341 bp, 20 predicted proteins | sample CNSS4metaG_FD_160064 | JGI IMG/M metagenome (GOLD analysis project Ga0214545, IMG submission 160064) | Root nodule microbial communities from cowpea collected in UCLA plant growth center, Los Angeles, California, USA - CNSS4 | ecosystem: Host-associated > Plants > Roots > Nodule | place: USA... | reverse complement strand
TCATTTGTGGGATAATAATTTTTCTGAATTAAAGTTTAGCGGGTACGGGTATCCACGGGTACGGATACTATGATATCCGTACCCGCCCCGTTAACATGCGGGTATCAAAAATACCCATACCCACGGGTAGCGGGTATCCATTTTTAATATCTATTTCCTATCCATTGCGGGTTTTATTCGCGGATACCCGCGGGTACGGATTTTTTTGACATCCCTAGACCAAAGTGTCAAAAAGGACGTAATTAAAATTTTTACTACAAAGTAAGGGAATTAAAATTATATTTAATCCTTAAAAAAATACATGAATAACAAAATAAATAAATACAATTATTTCCCATAACAAATAAAAATATTTTAAAAACTATATAAAACTTCCGACGGTTTAAAATAGGATTAAACATAATTTGATTGAACTTAATAACATATATAAATGTACATTAAATTTTTTTAACATTAATTTTCTTTTTAATGACTAAACGTTATTCATTCATGAAAGTTAATATTAATATTTTTTTTAATACGTAAACGGTTATACATCAATAAATATTGAGATATTTAGAATAAATAGTATATTATTTACAAAATATTATATAATGAAATAGATAAGTTATGTAGAAAATATCTAAAATGTATAAACATAATCTATAATTATATATCTATATCTACATATAAAAGAATTTTTTTTTGTGTGATTTTTTTTCTTTCGATCCTATTTTCAAGTTATCGTTTTATCTAAATTTGATTAATTTTTTAAATTTAATCATCTTTTTAAAATTTCTCTATTTTTCTAAATTAAATAAATAAAAATGATCTACTAAGTATTAAAAATAAAAATTATCAATAATTAAATTAAAAAAATTATTTATATTTATCTTTATTGTCTATAATGTCATTATTTTTTGTGATCACAAATGTGTTTTCACTTGTCTTTATATAGTGACATTGATTATTTTATTATTAAAAACTTAAGTTATAAATAAATAAAAAAATGAGTTAATTTGATTTGATTTTATGAAGACTAACATCTCTATAAAATACATTTTTCTTTAGTGAGTATTGTTTATAGTATTATATAGATTTAGGATAGATCTACATATTTTGAATATAGGAATACATCATATCCTGGTATAAAAATCTACAACCTTAGCTCAAAATTTCATTTTGAGTAATTTTCATATCTATCATTTTCTTAGAGTCAATTTTAAGTAGTTTTGTATTCATGCTCTAGTGGATTTTTGCATTTGGCTGTAAGGGCTCAAAATAAATTTGGTTTAGAATATGTTTAGATATATTGATCTAAGTTTTCTATCTACTAGTAAAACGTTTTATATGTGATAGAGTTCGTGAAACTTAGTTGAGATATAAGCTTAAATTTAAATAAGAGAACCTAGATTGTGTAGGACAATTACAAATTATTTAGTAACTTTTCTTGTCACTTTTTAATCAATTTTTTTTATCTTTTATTAAATAAAAATTTAGTTATTTAACAAAATAAATAATCGACTAATTTCTCTTTATTTCAAAATAATTAAATAATTTTTCTTTTTAAAAATAAGAACTACATCATTTTTAATATTATTTTTATAAATATATATATATATATATATATATATTATACATTTTTTTTAAAATTATATTAATTTTCTATTTTTTAAATGATTACTCATAAAATAATAAAATTATAGATACGGTAATGTAATAAAAAGGTGAATTGTGTTCTTGCACATGTGTTTTCGATATTTATTAGAGAAATAGTTGTAATATATATTTTTTTGCTAAGTGTAATAAGACATTAATTGAGAATTGATCCTTGAGAGGAATTTATTTTTAATAGAAAAATTCCTTAACTCCGAAATTTAAAAAAAAAGGATCAAAATTTTATAATTTCATGAGAGTAATTACATTATTTGAAAATATAAAATTTTAGATTATTTTACAAAAATTGAGTGTTTTTCATATTTTTTTAATTTATATCTCTTGCATTTGTATTTTCTCTTCAAGTTTGGTTGAATATTAATATTTTCTTCCTGAATAACGTTATCAGAGTTATTTTATTATTAATACTAGAAATGAGTTATTTTTAAATATTAATAAAAAGTTTTCTTAATCAACAATTATAGTATTTTTCAAGTAAAGTTAAGTATACCTTTTCTTTTTAACTTATGTCAACTAATATTATTTTCATTTGATGTTGTACGATTTTTCTATTCTATTTTTAATATTTCTCTTAATTGGCATCATTTAAATCGATACTAATCCAACACCAATGAAGAATAGTTAAAAATTTTGAATTCAATAGTTGAATGAGCATTGATAATTGTTAACACAATTACTTTTTGAAGATATCGTTAACAAAATTGTATTCTGACATCTAAGAAATGGTTCCTTGGCGTCATTCCTTGAACTGGAAGCTGCTTTTAACATGTCTGATACATGTCAGTTTTGTCTGCTTTATACTTATTTTGTTCTTGGTTTTGCCAAAATTTGACAGCATTTCAATCTTCAAGGCACAGCACAGTTCAGAAACAGATTCTTATACTTACCTCTTAGTTGGTGCAATCAGTGTTCATTCATTCCCCTTATCATTGCTTGTTGGAAGTTCTTTTCCACCCTCAAACTATGGTGTAGTGATATTGCAAAAAATGGCTTATCAAATGTTCATAAAGGTTCTTATATGTCAAACCATAGTAGGAACAATTGCAAGCCATATATCATGAAAAAGTAAAAATGAGAGATCCTCATCTATGTTTCAAATAAGGACAATGTTATGAAGTACTCACATGTCTTGTCTACTCATAAGGCTTATGACATAGTTATATAATGTTTGAATTAATTTTAAATAAAATATTTTGTAATATATGTATTCGAGATCGTCTTGTTCTGTACATCGAAAATCATCTTGACTTATACATCTCAGTTTATTTCAGGTCTTCTTGATATTATTTCGTTCGGTTAAATATGTTTTTAGTCTCTAAACTTTGACCCAAAATTAAAATTCGTTCCTGGTCGAAACTTTAATAAATTTTGGTTCTTAAACTTTAAAAATAAATAAATATAGTCTTTTTAACCCAATTTTGTTAACTTTTTTTTAAGTTTCAAACACATTTCTCAGTAAATATTGAGTCGAGAATGTGTCAAACAGCATAAACAACTCCAATATTAACATGAAACACATTCGACATGTTGAAAAAAGTTAACGTAATTGGGTTAAAAGGACTATATTCATTCATTTTTAAAGTTTAGGGACCAAAATTTATCAAAGTTTCGACCAGGGACGAATTTCAATTTTTGACCAAAGTTCAGGAACTAAAAACATACTTAACCCTATTTCGTTTCATTATAATCTCGTCCATACCTATTCATACTAGTGTAAATTTAGGTTTTTTCAGATCTCTTTTCATTATTGATATAATATAAAACGTGATGATAAAATTGTAATAATTTTGGTAAGTATTACATCGGTTCATGGACTAAGCGATGTAATATATAAATTATAAAAGAACAATATAGTTTTCACTGTAAATTCTCCTAACTTATTTACTCTTTACTTGAAATATATGCAAGATTTCCTATAAATTTGTACTGTTCATAATTGATTTATATTTATTTATTCTTAATTCAACTTAAGTTTAATTTTTTTAGAGATGAGCTCGGCCATTTTGTCTCATTCTGCATTTTGATCCGTAAAGTGTGGACTAAGTTGGTTTGTCCCCAGTGTAGAAACGGGTCTATTTTTTTAGTATGTCTCGTCCCGTTATCTAACCCACGGGTCCCGTTATCTAACCCACGGGTCTATAGGTTGGTCCACATTCGTTTTTCAGAATTAACAAATATAATTAAGCATAATTTTAATTTCAAATGAAATAAAAAAATAATAATTTATTATCTTTTGTAAGAAATCTACTTAAAAAAAATACACATCACAATAAGCATTGAATTAACGTGTGTGAATGCTCGAAGAACTACACAGATGAAAATTGAGACTCATTCACATTACTACGATGTGAAAATGACACATCATAATTTTGTGAACGTCAGACTAGCCTGTCCTGCTCGCCTTAAGCTCGTGCGGACTGCGTGCATTTGCGAACTAACGGGCTCAACATCTCGTGCGGGCTGCGTGCATTCGCCTTAAGACAAGTATTGTAATTAGTATTTATTAGTGAAAAATATGTGTGTTCACTTTTTCTTATGATAATAAAAAATAATAAAATTATTATTATTGTTATTATTATAATTATAAAATTAAATATAAATAAAATTATTAAAAATGGTTAAACTTGTTGTAGCTAATTTTATAATTAAAATAACTAAGTTTAAAAATATGGTTAAACTTAAAAAAGTCACTTAAAAGGTAATAGTAATAAAAAGGTAATAATAATAATAAAATATTATTTTAATTTAAAAAATCATTTCTTACCTATTTAGTTTATAACATCCTATTTTAGTAGCTTAAAATTAATAAAATAAAACACTTCATCGTAGTATTCAAAAAAGGTAATCTAGTCTATAAAATATATTAATATAGTCTTACAAAATATAGGACTATAAAAATATATCATCTATACACTCAAACTTAAACTAACAAGTCTTATACAAAACTAATCACTTATTAAAACTCTCTGAGACCTTCCACTACTCTAACTGATAACTCCTCATCCTCTAGAGGTGTCTCTAACTTACAACTTCATTTGTTTCCTCTGAAAAGATGATCATCGCAAAAGAAAGAGAGAAATCACATAAGAAGACACAAAAAACACACAATAGGGTAAGCTAGTGTACAAAACAAATATTCATAAATAATTAAATCATGCCAAATACTTAAAAAATGTGGTATAAAACATATCTATACCAATAATCACTTAAGCAATTGACATTAAACTCAATTATCCTGATACATGCACTTGACATTGGACTCATTGGTGGCATACACCTGTGGTGGTTCCCAAACAGTGACGGATCTTCACTCAATATTTAGGAGGTGCCAAAATTTTGGTTGAATTACTCTTTTGGTCCACTTTTTTGTCCAAAAATGTGAAGTTGGTCTTCTAGTCTTTTTTAAATCTTAATTTGGTCCCAATTTTTTAAAAGTTGATGCAATTTTATCTTTTTTGTTAAGTTTCTTGAAACGGAGCAAGAATTTTTCATCAAAATTGACACTTGGATTTTGTCAATTACACTAACAAAGCAAACCATCCTTATTCACAACTTCAATTTTGATGAAAAAACATTGATCCAATTCAATAAATTTAACAAAAAAAGAACAAAATTGCATTATTTTTTCAAAAATTGGGATCAAATTGAGACTTAAAAAAATTGGAGGACCAACTTGATATTTTTGAACGAAAATAGGAACCAAAAGAGTAATCCTAAAATCTTTATATAAACTAGTGAAAACATTGTGTTTATTTTTTTATGATAATAAAAAGTAATAAAATTATAATTATTGCTATTAATATAATTATAAAATTAACTATAAATAATTTTTATAATTTTAGTATACTTAAACAAATAATCATTTAAAAGATAACATTAATAAAATAATTATTTTATTTAAAAAATATTTAAAAGGTAAAATTGAAAAATAAATGTGGACAACAACAAAAATATTTTCCATATATATAAATATAGATGTTGAAAAATTTATTAAAATATAAAATATATTAAATTTTTAAAAATCATATTTAAAATTATATAAATAAAAAAATTGGGGGACGGGGAGGCCATCGAAGGAAGGTCCGTTAATGTTTCCAAACTCTACAAAGTTTGGCCTCGAGGGGTTATCACCCCCACCATACACAAGGTAAATCTCCTTCATTCTTAGGATCAAACAAGTCCAATGACAAAGACCTCATTTTACTCTCACCATATAAGCTACCCTACTCTACTTGAATGTGGGTAGTTATTAGAGAATGAATACCTCCATATTGAATCCATATGTCATTGTTCCTTCAACACCATCATCGTACATGCTCACAACAACATATTCACTTCAATTTAAAGTTTATAGTAATAGAAGCCATAAAACATGCTTAGCATAAATCACAAAATATTCAAGAAAGCCAAACAGGAGAAACAAGCAAAATAGGGCATATGGTGCTCAACGCCATTTGCCTCACAAAAATTGGCGCTCTGCAGCATCATGCCACCACTCAACGTCAGACCATTCGTGAAGATGGGCGCTCAGCGCTATGGAGCAAAATGCTCTCAGACCTGCAACATACGACTGGCACTCTACTGCCACTCAACGCTGCACCAAATCACAATAGCTCCATTTTATGATGTTGAGTGAACTTGGACCTGACTAGTTGATCAAATTGGTATCCCTTCCTTAGTATAATGATTCAAAACAATTTTACCACATGGTAGAGGGTACCCATTTATCAATTTCTCAAATTCCAAAATCAATTCAATCCTCCAACAAAATCAATCCTCACCAAAATAGAACAGTCAAATTAATAAACTCACATCCTAATAGTAACTAGATTCCCTTTCCTAACAAAGCGGCTCAACAGACCCAAACTACTTTAAGAACACCAAAACACTTCTAACTCCACAAGATGCTCTATCTATACATAGAAACATCACAAGAATGATTAGGACATACCATTATGATCATTGATCAGCATTGACTCATATAGAAGATTAAAACCTCACACACAAGTAGAAGAGTATCACATGCAACAGAAAACACAAGAAAAAAACAAGAAAAATGGCTAAAACTTAACTTACACAAGCGGAGAAACTAATCTGTCTAAATTGAAGAATTCGCCACAAGGATCATTCCTATGGTCTCATATATTCAATCAAACGAATAGAGAGGAAAACTCCTAAATAAAAGTTAAAGAACTCTAGAAAACTGCTTTCTAAAGAGGTACTATGTTTTAAAATAGTGAAACTCATTTATAACAATTCTATTTATATTAAAATCTTTTAATATTAAAATAATTGAACTTTACTATTTTTAAACCACCATCAATCTTAAAATGCCATTTTTCCGCGTTTTACACACTTTACATTAAAATTTATTTCATCTTTATTTGAAATTTCTAAAATAATATATTTTTTACTTAATATTTTACAAAATTAAGGACTCTAATGGATATAAAATAATCGATGATTATTTTACAAATAGATCCTAACTCATAATGATTGATGAGTCTTTAAATAGTTTTTAACATTCAATTATATTTAACTTTTTATACAAGAGTATTTTAATAATTTTATAAATTATCAAATTAATAGTTTTCATTCTATCGTATTAACAAATGAATTGCAATTTTTTGTTATTCCTCCTTACTTTTTTTTTATACTTGTTTATGTCAAAAACTGAAATCAACTTTTTTTTATTGAAGGAAAATGACGTTTCTTTGCCTTCACTTTTTTCTACTTTGTCTGAGATTATTGTTCCTCCATCTGCATTGTAAAACCAAAATGTGTAGAGCATTTTTTTTTCCATTTAACACACTTTTCTAGATGGGGTTTTTACCAAAATCGTTTTTGTTAATACTTACTTTTAAAGTTTTGTCAAAAGAGAACTTGTCCTTGAAAATGAATTGAAAACAATTCCAACAGAACAAGAAGTTACTATTCAAACAATTTCATAAATATCAACATCATCACATGTTATTGTTATCATATTATATATTTGCCAAAATTCTAATATTATTATCTCACAAACCTTTATTTATTACATAAAATTTATGTTAAGTATTATTCTATACTTTGACATCTCAGGTATATTTTTATTTCCAACAATCTCTATCATTTATCATCATATAAAAAAATTAAATAAAATATAAAAACATGTGAACCAATCCAAAGCATGTAAAATAAATAAAATAACTTTTCAAAATGCGTATAAAATTCTGAATATGGGAAGAAAAAACGAATAAAAACAACCAGTCAAGAAAACTTATACAAATTTGAACATAAAAGAAAACTTATTATGAAAAAAATCTAAACTTATTTTGCATAAGGCAAAACAGAGTACCATTTAAAATCCTTTTTATTTTCCAAGCCTAAACCTTTATTTATTTCTCAAAAAAAGTGAGAAAAGTCATATGTTAAAAAGAAACTTTCATATTAATCTTGACGTGAGGCACACATATTAATCATAACTCCTAAATATATGGATAAGAACATCAAATTCCATAAAGAATAAATTAAGGTACCATTTGGCCTCTATTCAAATGTCTCTAAATTAGCTAAGGATGTTTGAAATCTTAAGAGTGTTGACGTTGTGAGACCTCCAAACTCCAAAGGGTCATTTATATGCAACCATTTCTTCATGTGTAGTGTGCAATTTCACTTTCCACTTCAAAAACCATTTTCTACTTCACGTGGCTCCAAAAGGATATAAAGTGGCTTTCCATTAAGCTTGCTTCGTACCTGAAACAAGGCTATTCTTTGTTTCATTTCCATCATTTGAAAAGGAAAATAACAAATAATGTCTTAGAAATCACATCATGGAACATACCAATGGATACATTAAAATGATATTACTAAACTAATCTTATAAAATCGATGAAATAAGATAAGATTTGCACGCACTTATATACTAATAATTTAGTTTACTTTTATCTGGTATGAGATTTTTAACAAAAGAGTAGAGTGTAGTACTAATATTAACCATAACCACATCCTTAACAAAAGAATTTGGTTACTCATAATATGAGAAAAAGCATGATTTACTTTAGCCATTACCTTGAGATCAGATAGACCAATCACACAAGCACACTCCACTACTTCAGCACCAGCAAGTTCTACAATTGAAAAAGAAACTTAACCATTTCAGGGACAACATAAAAAAATAGGGGTTAATTCATAAAGTTTTTTCTTTTTATATATTTAAAAACATGCATTTGTTTTCTAGTAGTTACACTACCTAGGAGTGTGTGACAAGACAGTTACATGTAAGAACCCTTAATTTAAAGTGCATCTTACACTCATAAGAAATCAAAGCTGAATGCATCTTTACTTGCTCACCACAGAAACACATTCACTTTATAAGAGAATTTTTCTTGCAAAAGAGAATATAGAACAAAAGAGTTATTTCAATCATTAAAGGATGCAAGAGCAAATCACCTAGAAGTCTAATTGCTGCTGATAGAGTTCCACCTGTGGCCACCAAATCATCAACAATTATGACACGTTCACTGGAATGAACAGCCCCAACATGCAACTCCAAACAATCACTGCCATATTCTAGAACATATTTTTCTGAAATCACTTCACCTAAACATGAACCAAGTCAAAGATTAGGCATCACTGTGCAGACCAATTCAATGCACAGGAACAAGTAGCAGTTTATATTGACAGACACAGCTAAAAGAGTCTAAGAATCTTGTTCATGTTTACTTGAAAATGAACTGTTTCAAAGTAACATGCTTTATTTTATCATTGTTCTTATCAAGATTCAGCGTGTGGACTTTTGTAAACGTGACAAGATCTAAGTGGATTAGAGAATCCTGATATATACTCTTCAGAACTGGAACACAGGAAAAATTCACCTGTAAAAGACCTTCCTACGATTAAGTCAGTAAAAAAGTTTTAATTTTTTGAACGTCAGATATTCTTTTACAGGTGGATCTACCCCTTAAACAACGAGAGACTTAATTTCAATCCTCAAGAGCATAAAAGTCACCACTTGGATCTTGTCACCGGTTCAAAGTTCCGGTAAGAACAAATATCATGTCAAATAGTAGATGTATACTGATAAGATTGCTGAATGAAGATCAAGAACAGTACAGCCACAAACATCTATATTCCAATTAAAATGATGATTTCCATATATATGTATGGCATTTGGGAACTTGTTTAGGTTCTTCCTCTAAGAACAAAAAATGCTAAAGTTGGAGCCAATTGAGTTATGATGAACTAGTAATCCACAAACATTAACAGTAAAACAGCACCCAAAGTAATAATGAATGACCAAACTATATGACTATGACAAGGCCTTTCCACTCAGAATAGACCCTCCCATCCACCCAAATGCTCTTCATTCTTTTGGGCTATGTTTAGTACATTCTAGTTTTAACTTAAAACAGATTAAGATTAATTAATAATAGTGCTCAATTACACTCAACACAACACAGATATACCTGGCAGCTTCCCAGGTTTGCATAAAGGAACAAACTTGGCACCAATGCCTAACGCAATTGAGGAACCAAAAATGAATCCCCTGGCTTCAACCCCTTCAATCCAATCCAATTGCATTAGCATTTAAACCAGTAAAAGCCAACATTTCCTAACTGAGAAGGGTCATCATTATTAAGATATTGAACATCTTCAAATGGATTTGCCAAAAACATAATCTTAACATGATTCAGTAGTGCCATCTGAATAGTTTAATTCAGTGTCCCTTCATGAAAGGTATGCAACTTAGAGATTCAATGAATGCATCTTTTGCTTAAAAGTTAAAATGGCTTATCATGCAACTGCGATTGTGACTCCAACAAAATATTTAGTATTATGGAAAATTACGGACAAATACAACTTTGTTACCATGTCTGAGTTTGATTTAACTGTTACCTAATACCTAAAGGTACCTCTCATGTTGAACCAGAACAAAGTTACTCTCACATTCAGTTCTTACCCAACATAAAGATTAAACGAACAAGGAAAAAGAAAAACACTCATTCCCCTTACAAATTTCAACATATATAATGAGGACCAAGAACAGATACACTAAGAATATTTGATATATCAGTTGCGTTAAAAAAGAGGCTAAAAACAAACCCTTTTGAAAACTAAAGCAGAAGAAGAACATGGCTGATGCAGAATCTCAATTTCTCATGAAATTTGCTTCATCTTTCATGCAAGGAACTTCGTATAAGACTAAACTATGAAAACATGGTTGTGTTCTGAATTCTAAAAGGGTCGTTCATGCAGATGAAGTTAGAGTAAAGTATAGTTAGATTACCAGCAACAACAGAAATATCCATGTCTCTGTAACGATCAACAAAAATGTCAACCGCGTCTTTGAACGCGTTGTGATCCAACAACAATGTTGTTATGTCTTGAAACATTATTCCTGTGGTTCATTTAATTTAATAACAAGAGCATAATTGGTAAGAGATGAAAAATAGAAAAACTTGGAAGTAACCAAGCATCATCATCATCATTCACGAGTATTACTATGTTCAGTATTGGTACAAGACATTAGTATTATTATAATGATGAAATTAAGACCTTGTTTGGGGAAGTGAGGCACCACTCTGATGGCTTCGGAGATGGCTTGAAGCCTTGGGTCTTCCCCCTTCTTCGCACCATTTTCTAGGACAAACATGGTCTCTGTTAGAGAAAAGTGTTGTTTTTTTTTTCTTTGGGAACAAGTAAAATGTAGTTGCAGGAAGTGTTATTATGATTGTGTGTTTTGTTGTGAAGGACTTTGAGGTTGATGTGTGGGGCTGTGAACTTTGTTTGAGGTTGAGCCAACAACGCCTAGAACACAGTTAAAAGACAACTAATCAAGGTTGTGGGAAATGGCACGACAACGCGAATTTTAAGCACGTGTATAACACCGGTGTTTTGTCGTTTTTCGGTAACTTTTTCTGGACTCAAAAATGCCTTCACTATGCAAAGTCAAAAACATAAAAAGGATGGTTGGTTGGTGCCAAAAGGATTTTCGTTTCGCTCCTATGAAATCTCGAATATATTTAGACCAAAAATTATACTAGTTGTTGTACCAAAAAGTGTGGAGATAATTAAAAGTTAAAAACATATAATCTAGGTGTACTATCTTATGAGATATTAGAAAATATTTTATCAATGGTATAATTGGAAAGTTGTAATTTTAATTTTACAAAAATGTTATTTAAAGGATAAAAATAGAAAAAAAAAATGTACATCAAAATGAGATATATCATTATGGGAGAATAGTACAAAAATAGAAAATTATTTTACCCATTGTAACATTCTCATTTAGTAGTTTAAAAATAATAAAATATGATGTTTCACCTTAATGTTCAAAATAGATAAATCAGTGTATAAATTATATTAATATTATCTTATAAAAGTTAAGACTATATAAATATATCAATTACACAAGCCAACTAAAAACCAACAATTATAGCTCTAAACACAGACTAACCACTTACAACAGCTTCCCACTGAAACCTTCCATCAACCTAATAGATAGTTTCTCATCCTCCAGAGGTACCACTGAAACTGCAACTGCATATGCTCCCCCCGAATAGGTGATCATATACAACACAAGACAGAAACACAGAAGAAGAGTAAGATTAAATCAAGATTAAACATCAAAGTTCATAATCAAATTTACAATTAACACACAAACATACATATGAACATATAAACATGTGACTCTAGACTCAATTATCCAAACACATTCATTAAACACCATACTCATGGTGATGTGCACCCGTGGTGGTTCCTAAACTATGCAGAGTTTGACCTCAAGGGGCATTCAACCACTCACAAGATAAGCCCTCTTCGTGCCTAGGACCTGATCAAATCAGTGACTAGGAACTCCTGCATCTCTTCACAACAACCTACTCTACTCTAATTGAGTGTGAGCAGTTATTAGAGAAAGGATATCACCGTAAAAAACCCTTATGTCAATGCATATACTAAGTACTTCCACGTAGAATTTCTCCTTGAAATTCTATAAGCCATATATCATTCCATGCTCTGAGAAATAGAAGAAAATATATCTATCTTCATGAATTAGGTATAGAAAACACAATAATCATTAAATTTCAAACTGGTTGATATATGTGTGTAAACCTGGAACACTCGCCCACTAAGCGAAACACAGATTTTGACCAACGACCAGATGGTTCGTCCAACAAGTGTCTCACTAAGAGTCCAGAGAATTAAATCCCCAATAATTCGTCCAACGAGAAATAATCGCCCAGCGAAACTCGAATCAAAGGTATTCTTGCTTTGAAAGTCACCCGACGAGAATTACTCGCCCACTAACTCACATATCAGTGTTATCCCTGATTCATAATTCACCCAACGAGTATTTACTCACCCAACAAGTTTGTATTTTACAACCTCAACCAATCCATACAGCCAAAGGATCTTCACAAACATCATATTTCATACAAAATCTCATTTCATCATCATTATCAGTGTAATCTGAACCGCAGAACATATCAGATTCAACCAATTTCTAAAGGGTCTCCATTACAAGTTACACATACATTTCATACATGACAACATCAATAAAAAACTCAATTTCACACATCAAACTCAATTTCAATCATGAAATCTATCAATTAAAATTACACAAATTCCAAGCAGTATAATTAGCTTCCCTTACCTATTATCTTGCTTAAATAACTCTATACACGTCAAAACACCTCTAACTCCAGAATATGCTATCTACACATAGAAACATCACAATAACGATCAGGACATACCGTTATGATCACTGATAAACAAAGACTCATACTAATGATTAAAACAACACATGCAAGCAAAAGAGAACCCGCATACAACAAAAAATAGAAATAGATAAAAAAGAGATTGGAAACTCAACTTACGCGAACAGAAAAGCTGATTGGTCCAACTTGAAGAGCTTGTCGGAAGAATCAATCCTACGGTCTCAGTTCTTAAATCAGAGAACCAACCAGAGAGACAGAATTCCTAGAGAGAAGTCAGAGAATTTTAAAAAAGTGATTTTTAGAAAAAAAAAATCATGTGTTTTAAAAAATAAAACTTGTTTATAACAAAACTATTTATACTAAAATATTTTAATATTAAAATAAGCGAGTTTCACTATTTTCAAATCACCGACACTTCTAAAATACTATTTTATAGGGTTTCACATTTACCATTCTTTCATTTAACTTTTTAAATTTAACCTTTTTTAAATTACAATAAATATTTATATTTAAAAATATTGTCTATAAAATAAATAAAAGGTATCTCTAATAAAATTGTAAAACTTATCATATTTACTTTTATAATTATAATATTAAAATGTATTAACTTTTACTATCATACAAAAGTAAACACAGATATGTTTCTACTAGTTTATTTAAATTATTATAAATAAAGTAAAAATATAATTAATGTTATAAAATGTTAACTATTTTAGATTTTAAAATTTCTCACAAGTTTAGTTATTTGAAAGATTGAAAATTAATTCCAGAATCTATTTTTTAAGGAATTGAATTATGAACTGTTTTTAACATAATTAGTGAAAATATATGTGTGCATATTTATTTTTTTATTATAAAGAAATAATAAAATTATTATTATCATAATTATAAAATTAAATATAAATAATTTTTATAATTTTATTATAGATAATTATTTTAATTTAAAAATTAGTTAAATTTAAAAAGTAAATAAATAAAAATATAAAGTTTTAAAAACTATTAAAGAATAAAATTGATAATTGATTATTTTAATTTAAAAATATAGTTATGTAAAAGATAAAAGTAAAAAATAAATGTGTACACTAAAAAAAATTATATAATAGTATGATAATAAATTACAATCCAAAATAAAAATGAAAATTCAATTATCAGATATTAAATGTTGTCTATAAATAATAAGTTATGTTGTTATTATAGTAAATATTATAAATAATATATTAGGTAGTTAAAAATTTTGAAAAACAGTGCTAAGTAGGAAAAAAGTTATATTATCTAAATGACGCGCTGAGAGATGTGGTGGGAGGTGTGTGAGAGAGCAGTCCACGTGCATGAAACAAAATGCAGGTACTTACCACTGACACCTCCAAATGTAGTTTTTCATTTACCATCTTTCGTCACATAATTATTTTCAATATTTAATTTCAAAAATATAAATTTCATATATATTATTATTTAAAATAAATTAAAAAAAAAGTTCTTGTTAAATATGATAATTGTTTAATTTGATAATATTATCTTCTTCCTTTTGTCATAAAGTTACAATGTTATAAAAGTTTTAAACTTAATCTTTTATTCCTATAATATGTTTTTGAATGTTTTTCCTTAAATATTTTCTTCGTTTTAACTTTTTTTTTTAAATTGTGTCACTCTATTTATTATAAATTTTAGATAAATTAAAGATAAAAAAATTATATATATATATATATATATAAATGTTTTCGTTGAGTTTATTTAATAAAATTGAGTTATACTCAGTTTTTAATATTTTAATATAATATTAAAATTTTAATAAAATTTGTTATTTAATATTTTTCAAATGACTTCTAAAATAATTGAAGAATTTATTTATGCCTTATATATTTTTATATTTACTTTCATATTTTTCATCACATATACATATAGATATGTGTCTAGTTGACGTAATTCAGTGAAATTATATTATAAAAGGGAATAAAAAACTAAATAAAGAATTGAGAGAGAGAAAAAAAACTCAAAACCAGCACATTTCAAGAAAAAATGAATGTAATAATTATATTTTATTTTTGTTCCTAAAATGGTTTTGCTTGATTTTGGTGTTTGGAGCTATGTTTTTGTTGTTATTCTGATTGTTTAAATTTAATAAGGCTTTTGTTTGGTTTTGATTTTTTGATTTTTTGTATTTTTGGTTCTTTTAATACCTTCCAATAAAAGATGAACAGTATATCAGAAGCTATGGACAAACTAAATTAAAAATTAAAAAGAAAAACGCGTAAAAAAAATTATCCCCAAAAATGAAATATGAAAAAGAAAAATTCATGAAGATAAAACCTAACTTTTTCATTTTTCATAGGTTAAAGAACTTAACTTTGTATTTTTATAACCCCCACTTCCTTTTCCAAAACAAAGTCAAAAGTATTAAATAAAAAAATAAATCTATCTCAACTAAAGTATACAATGTTTCATTAAATACATACATTTTCCACCTTTTGGGTTTAAGAAAAGAGACACTCATCATTATTTGAGTTGTATATAAATAAGAAGATAAGGGATGAGCTCCATTATATTCAAGTTATTATCACCTTTACACTTCCCATCACATCCTTAAGATTACAGTATCGTTTTTATCACATATTCCAACTCTACAAAAATAGATATATTAATTATTATTTTTTTCATTTAATCACTCCTAACAATTCAAATAACCCTTATTAGTAAAATCACTTGCGAGTAGTAAATTACTCTTTTTATTTCCATTTCTACAAAATTTAAAAATATTTTTTTTCATTCTTATAAAGTTATAAAAATATGATTTTATTTTTTCATACTTACAAAATTTGATATTATCTCTTACTTCTAATCACATGTAATAATCACTTGATTAATGATGTTTAGTGTATCTAGAAAAAGCATGTCACATTCTGTGTATTCTCTGGTGATGGATGAAGTACCAAAGTGGAGAGTCTCAGATCCTGACCTTAGATTAGATTACATCCACCGTACAATTTTTTTTCGAATAAGATCATAATATTCCATGCTTTTTGCTTTTTCTAGAACACCAAAATCTCAAGTTAACACCACATAATTTCGGAATAAAAATTAGGTATATCTCTGTATTACACCATTTTAATTTAATTTATACACTTATTTACTGTTGATTTAAATATATCTTATTTACTTTTACATTTGATAATCTTATTGATGTGATTGAAGTTACCATGATTGTGGACACATGCTTATCGTTAAAATAGGTGTGGATTTATATACGTGTTGCACCTGTTTAGTTTGATCCTTGAAATGGAAAAGTAGTTTATAAACCACTAATGAAAAAAGTTATCAAAATCATCATTGTTATATCTTAGAGAGGTTTGTTTGCCTCTCAATGGCTATTCTCTTTTGGCTTCTTTCAATTTTATTTTTTTTTGTTTTTAAATCTTCAAAATGTTAAAAAAACATTTTTATCGAAGAATTTCATATATTTTTTCTGTTAAATTATGTAGGAAATACATTTACCTATTTTATAATTTTTTTTAAAATAAAAGATATATTTCATAAGCAAGGTAAACTAAGTCATAAACGTTTAGGTTGTTATGCTCTTAAATAGAAATATATGTGTTCGAATTATCGAGTATAACTTTTGGCCTAATGATAAATATTTGATCCAATAATTGGTATCAAAATCAAAGTCAAATTCATTAGTTCAATTCTCATAAGATAATTATTAAAAAAGATATTGTTGTACGGTGTATAATTTATTTGGTGTTATCTAGATGGATTAAGTGACAAACAAATCTTGGCTTAAATTAGGTAGTCTAAATCACAATCAAATTCGAGTGTTTAAGTTAATTCTTAAGTAAAAATATTTGCGTTCTGGCCATTAATTATAACTTTTGGCATAATAGTAAACATTCAATTCAGCATAATTTAACTTTTTTCTTATCCTAAGCAAAAAAAAAAAACTCTTCATGAGATGTTGTATCGGTTCTTGGTAGTAATTGTAGAATTCCTTAAGATTGATTTTTCACTTCCCTTTCTTGTTATTTTTCTTCCCATTGATAGCACTAGACAATATCAACCCAGATAGGCCAACTTCATCACCATTCCCAACAACCTTGTGTTGGAGTTTTCTATCATAGAGAGAGGACTTACATACTCCAAAGTGATGAAGCTTTTACCTAGGTTGAAGCATTACAAAAATTTTCAAATGAATGAGGAAGACTTACCAGAAGAATAATTGATACATCCTCATCTTCCATCTTCACATCCATATTTCTTAATTCAATAAGAATTGAGTTCATCTCATCAAGATGTTTCTTCAACAACAAATCCTCCATAATGTGAAGCCTAAACAACATTTTCCTCTTGTTCTTGGAAAAATTCAAGAGTAAGGAGTGGAATAATCATGTGTGCCCTTTTCATTCTTTTAAGTTCAAAAACCTTAACTTTCTCCTTCTTCTAAGGAGAGCCTTTCAAATGCCTTTGAGTTTTTGATTGTTTACGCTTGTCTCTAAAATTTTTGTTGATGCAACCCTATATACTGTAAGTGTGTTTGATAGGTCTTCTTCATAAAAAATGACTTATTGTCTTTAAGAAGAATTAAAGTTTAAGCCATCAGTTGAATCAGGTGTGGGAATCTTCTTAACTTTTCTAGCAGGTACCCTTCTTTATTGGACTTCACTCAATGTTTTTATCTTGTCTTCTAAGAAAAATACATTAAGAGTTTCAAATTTTGTGGATTAAGATGAGATGGCTGAAGGTTATCACCAAGTGGTTGACATGTAATGACATGTCATGTTGCATTTCAAATCTTATTAGTTCCAAGTTAATGTTAAGATTCATCATTAATATGTTAATGTATGTAAAATGGTGTGAGAGACAAGTTGAAAGAGATGCCTCTAGTGAGATGAAATATAATGAACTTAGATAACTTGAAAATGTGATCCTTGGATCCAATTGTATAGGATGACTTTGCAACATACTTGTCAGATTTTAACCCATTAGTCATAAAATTATAAACTATCATATTTTCATTAAGTTCATCGGAGAAGTTAATATCATAAAGAGTTTTCTCCACTAGATTGTATCATGATTGTTGACAAAAAGAAGAAGATGGACATCTTCCTCCAATAAGAAGTTTTGATGATGATGATGATGACTTATGAAGAAGTATGGAAGACTTGATGATGATGCATGGAAAAATGTTGAAGACTTAAAAGAATGCTTCAATTCAAGAGATACATTGAAGACTTAAAAGAATGCTTTGATTCAAGAGATACATTTGAAGACTTAAGGGTTTAGTTGTTTAGGTCTTGTAATTTGTGTATGTTATTTAAAATAGTTAAATTAACATGTCAAGAATCAAAAGGCAAAACTCAAGTAGTAGAGCATCAAAAGAATTTTATTTATTTGCAAAACTCACTGGAATAATCGATTATTCTTAGTGATAATCGATTATCTCAATTAAAACTGATTTTTGAGAAAAGAAATCTGGAATAATCGATTATCACTGTTGATAATCGATTATCACCTGCTGATAATAGATTATCTTGACTTATAATAGATTATCACAGCGAGAAAAATATTTTCATAAAAGTTTTTGTGATAATCGATTATCACTTATGATAATCGATTATCTATGGCAGTTGTGACTTAACTTTTCATATTCTTAACCTAATTCCTAAATAGGCTTCTACAAAAAAGAGTGGTAGTCTTTCATTATCACATACAGAAGTTAGAGAAGTCTAAGTACTTGAGAACTCTCTGTGGGAAGGCTTTGAAAAACCTAGTGTGGGTAAAGCGATAACTTTCACCAAGTGGAATCTTGAGTGATTGAGTGCTGCTGTTATTGCTAGGAGAAGCCAGTCATCCTTTGTGTGATTCAAAGAAGGTGTTCATTCCTTGTGTGATTCAAGAAAGGTGTTTTCATCCTTTGTGGATTTCAAGGGAGGTGTCTTCATCTCTTGTGTGATTCAAGAGAGGTGTTTTCTAAACCCTAATCTTTCTTATCATTGATTGTAACTTTGGTTTATTTTAGTGATTGAGTTAATCTCGTTTTTTAGAGATTAACAACTAGACGTGAGGTCTTTTGATTCGAACTAGTATAAATACTTTGTGCAATTTTCTCTTCTCTACTCTCTTTATTTTATTGTGTTTATTTAAATAAAGTAAATATTTTTAATTGATCTTTGATATTAAAAGGGAAAATTTCAAAAGCACAATTTTTATTAAGAACCCAATTCACCCTCCTCTTGGTTTTTGTTCAAACGCTTAAACATTCCGCTGCGCGATACCAACAATGATGATATTGATCCTAACTCTTGTAGTATTGCATTAACAATTAAGTAAAACAAAAAGTGATATAAGTCAAAAGTGTCACTTTAGCAAACTTTGAAAGAAAATAAAAAGGTATGTCACTTTAATGTCCACACTTAAGCCACTGGGTCACATTAAAAGGTTTGTATTCATTAAGCATCTTAATATGTTTGAGCACTACACTCAATTGAAACATCACTTGTTCTTGGATTTGTCCTCGGTCGAGCTACAACATGGCGCTTGAGTGATGAATGGTTGTAAAAGATTGAGAAAACAAAGAACGTAAAACCCAAAACATTCAAGACTTTATCATTTGAGTGATGAACTTCTAAAGAGAGGAAATAACCATTATTCCTTTTTCTCTTAGGTTTCTAAATCCTAACTTGAGAGAGGAGAGTTATTGTTCAACTTTCTGAATGATCACTTAAATGAAAAATCTTTACACTCAAAGTTAAAGCTCTCACTTAGTCATCGCTCAAGTATCAGCTCGACGCTCAAGCAAAATATACAAAAAAATCAACAATTATCCAAGAATACACAACATTTCTAAAAATTCAACAAAAACATATTATCACATTTCCAATACTCATAACAAGTTCAAAATTCTCAATTACAATAGTCAATAACCAAAATCTTAGGTTATAAAAGTTCCACTTAATTTGATCATTCAAAGCTCAAATATGCATTTAATTTTGTTGGAGACACTATTCTAAATGTTTAACAATTCAGTAAACCATAATATAATATTTTTATTCAATTTCCAAATTCAAACATAAGAAATTTCCATTTCAACGAGCACAAATAGTTACTTAATAAAACATTTGTCCATAAAATCAAGGCAAATCATTATAAAAATGCTTTAAACCCTAACATACAATATAAACTCAATTTTAACTAATATTTTTAATCTAAGTCATTATCAACAACAGATTTAACATAACTTTTCTTACTTGAAAATATACTTGTGTTTTAAGGAATTACCATGAAGGGTTTGAGAACTACCAAAAGTCCTATATGCCTAGAGGAATTCAACCAAACTTCAAACAATAATCAAACTAGTTTAAAAAATCAATTTTTCCAACAAACAAATATTGAGTTCAAACAGAAAAGGAAATTGAAAGATTTTCAGGGCAACATAGTACTTATTTTGAAAAAAGAAAAATTGATCGAAGAGGACCATTCTTTGTCTCACCAAATACTACAAAATATGATATTGAAAGAGACCATATTTAGGGTGAGAAAATAAGAGAGACAAAATAGAGAAACCTAAAGAAAATGAAATAAACTTGTTTGCATGCAAGAAAAGAAAGAAAAAGATTTTAAAAGATATTTATAAAAAAAAAGTAAAAAAAAATTGTTTAAAAGTTATTAGTATTTTTAAAATAAATTAATAATACGAAATAGTTTTAATAAAATAATTTATATATAACATAATAAAATTAAAGAAGAAGTTTATTTAACTTTTTCATTTTATTTTCGTATAAGAGTGTCCATAAAAAATTATCGAAATAAATTTTCTTAAAATAGTATTTAAATAAAATTAAGGAGTGAGAAGAGAGAGTGAAAATCACTAATAGAGATTCTCATTTAATATATTGGGTGGATAGTGGAATGTTAGTTGATCCAAAAGTTATAGCCATCTTCTCAGAATTCTGTGTATATATAATGCTTTAGTTCAATTATTTAAATACCTCCTCTCAGGATAAATCTTAAAATTACTGGATCAAAAAGTTTGGTTTCTCGAAAATCAAATTAATAATATATTTGGATACATTTTTTTTTCACAAAACCTTCTAAAATATGAACAAAATATAAATAAAAAATATATTAAATATTCTTTATAAATTAATTAATTTTAATTTCTTAAAAGTTGTTTAGTGTAGATAGTTTAACGTATTGAAAGTTGATAAGTGGTCCCCTTTACACTTGTACATTTTTCACTGAATGCAGAAAGTTGTTTACACTTTTTGTGTCTGATTTTGTGTTATGTTATTGCATGATTGTGAAGAATGTGACATAAATTGGTAGAAATTATGAATAGAATAAGAGAATGCACCATGTGTGGTAGAAAAGGTCACAATTGTGGATGTTATGATGTTTGTATCATAGGATATATGGCTATCCCACCCACCTTGGTTCAAATTCATAAATCCAAGAATGTTCAAGAAAAAGTGAGTTAATTCGGTTAAAGATCCATTTTTCCATGTTAAGGACAAATAACATGTTTCCAACAAATCTTAGATATTTCTTTAGTCTAAAGTGGTGCCAAGATTTTTCCTTAAACACCCACATGGGTCATTCTTCATGTTCACCACTTTTATGTGTCCATGTGAACATTCAATTTCAAGCTTTCCACATTGTTGTGTAGCATCTTACACCAATCAAATATGAATTTGAATTATTTATATTCTTGACTTTTTCAAATATCTGTTTCAATAAGTTCATTTGAAATTTATAATTCTTTTATTGAATTTTAATAAAGTATTTTAGTTATTGTTAAATATAAAGTTACCAAATATAAGAATCATCACCAACTAAAGGCAATTAAAGGTATCAAAACGGAGTCTAACTCTTTTGGTCCATCCAATCTTTGATCCACCAAAAACTGATCAAGGTGGGTTGGCCCGCTGAAAAAAAAAATTAAAAGTTGTAATTCGTCTCGTTATAGGATAGATTGGCGAGTTGGCCCGCCACTTTTTTATTTTATTTTATTTTATTTTTTAATTTCACAAATCTTCTATATATATATATCTGCATAAAACAAATATTAAGAACATATTTAATTATATAAATATTTTCTAAAAGTTTTTAATTGAATAATTAATATTTTTAGTTAAATAAATTAAAATAATTATTACATTTCTATGTTAAATTACTATATTATAACTAAAAATTGGAATTTAATTTGTGAGTGTTAATGATTTAAATTACAATATTATTATATATTTACATCTTTTAAAAAATAAATATAAAAAAAATAATTTTTTAAGTTATTTTAATTTTAATTTTTAAATTAAAAAAAAAGACCAGCGAGCCGGGACATGCTAGCTTGCCTTTAACAGGTTCGAGATGAATCAAAACAGACTCGTGTGGACTAAATTGACTCACCTTTTCTTTGACGGACTAGTGCTAACCTGTCGGGCTTGACCAACCACTTTACACCTCTATCCATCACCAACTTCCATTGATGATGCTAGCATAAAATAACCATTTCAGAATAACTCTATAAAAAACTTCAACTAACAAAATTTAATTGATTGAGAAAAGAAAAGCTTGATTAATCCCAACAAACATCAATAAGAACATGGTCATGATCGATGTATACATATTAATAATCTCAATAATATCAATTAAAAAATAACTTTTATCAATGGTAACTTAAAAATATTACGATCAAGCGCTTATCATTAGGTCAAAAACTATAGTTATTAGTCAGGACGTAACTCTTTCTGTGTAATAACTCAAGTGTCACGATTCAACACCTCCTTAACAATTGTCGTAATAGAGATCTCACTCTTAGATTGTGACTTGACCCACTTAGTATCTGTTATGGAATAATTATGCAACCTGAAAAAAAAAATCCTTAATTTATATTAATAAAAAATATTCTATCAATTTGATGAAATAAACTCCGATAAAAATTTGTATGAAAGAAAAAAAACCTCCAACTTATGTTTTGATAGACGATAAGAAAAATAATTCTGATAGAGGTTAAGAAAAATAACCGATTGATATAAAAATAATAATTTTAATTAGTGTCAACACAAAAAAAAAAATTAACATTAAATGAAAAATGTTTGTAATGTTTGACAAGAAATTTTTAACTAGAATTTAACTAAAATCATCTGAGAAATAAAAATAACATATATCGAAGAAAAAAGATAATAATAATGAACGAAAAATAACCATATTCAGTTTAATTTAAAAGAAATATTCATCATTAATAAATAAAAATACTCAATGAGGTTCAAATCGAAACAGACACGTAATACCTTGATTGAAAATTAGTAAACAGAAAATATAATAAAAAAAAGTTAGATTCATAAAAGTGTAAAGAATACAAACTTGTAAATTCTTTAGTTTTCATTAATTAAATTACATTTTAAACTTCTACTAATAATTGTTATCCAAACCACATATTTTATCCATTACATGTTAGATTTTCAATACAAAAATTATTGTTTGAAAAAATCTCCGTCAAATCGAAACCCAGCATAAGATTTTTGTATATCTGGATCCATGGATGAACATGTTTGTCCCATCTAACCAACCATGTCCTCTTTATCAAATATCTTTTTTTTTCCTCCTCGTCTCTTGCTAATGACCTCACACACTGCTGCTTCCTTTGTGGGCTTCAGAAGAAAGTTGAAGGGCTTTTTCTTCCTGTACCCCCAAGATTTCTTGGCGCATCATCCCAAATTCAAAATCATATTTTATCCTTCTTAAAAGTGGCTTCTGAATTACTAGTTTGCTAGAAAAGAAATTTCACATTGGTGAGACTTATCTTGAAACTTACTTTTTATAATATAAAATGGGCCTAGGATTTTCTTAGAAAAATATCTAAAGTCTTTTCTTATTCTTTCTTTTCGCTTGATGTTTGAGAGAAAAATTAAGATAGAATTAGTTTTTTCTTAAAGATTCTTCTTATATTTGTTTTTTCTATTTCCAAGAGGTCGTCATTATTTTCTTATTGGAGCTAAAGAGAAAGGTATGTAATTTTTCTTTCTTTAATAACATTACATTTTTTGCCTATTATATATTTTGTTCCTTTTATTTTCATCTTTTTAGTTGTAAATATTTGTACTATTACTCTGATTTGTGTAATTATATTTCACAGCTATTGTTAGTAGAATAATGTGGTGATATTGAATATACTACGGTAGTGTGAAAGTGCATGCTTAGGAAATTTCTGGCTAGGAAAGACTTGATATTTAAGTGAGTCCATTAGTGACTCACATCTCTTTCTTGGGAATTACCTGATGATCTGTTTCCACTATTCCAATAGACAATACTACTCAAAGTAAGAAGTGCATCAGTCAGTTTTAAAGCCATGACAACACAATGTGAGATAGAGAGGTTCAATAGGAACAATTTCTCATTGTGAAAACTAAAGATGAAGGCAATTTTGAGAAAGACAATTGTCTAACGACAATTGAAGAGAAACCCGTGGACATCACATATCAAAAGTGGAAGGAAATGAATGATAATGTTATTACAAATTTGCAATTACCATTGACAAATTTGCAAGGAGATTTGGGATGCTTTCATCAAACTATATGAGGTCAAGTCACTTCACATAAGAATATTCTTGAAGAGAAAACTCTACACTCTTTGAATGAGTGAGTCCACATCAATGAATGACCACATTAGTGACGAACCACATCAACAATATATAAACGTGTTAAGCTTCTTCTACAGAGTGTACCTTATTCGTATGATCAACTCATCATCAACATCACGAAACATTGATGGGAACCTACACTTTGAGGATGTTGTCGGAGTTATTCTTGAAGAAGAATCAATGTGGAAGAGCAAAGTAGATAAGGTGGAAAGTTCAAAACAACCAGAGGCTTTGACGATGATGAGAGGTAGATCAACAAATATAAATCTAGTGGGAGTCAGATTTGTGATAGGTCAAAGTCTTAGAGTAAGAGGCATCTCAAATCGTACCATCATGGAAAAAGGGGGGATGTCAAGAAAGATTGTTGGCAAAGGAAGAATGGAGGAAGGAACTCAACCTCATAAGGTTGTGTTGTAAGTACCGCGGAGGACGAAGATATTTTGGTGAGCGAAGCAGTAATTAGCTCTAATGGTGGAAGACAACTACATGATAGGTGGATAGTAGATTCAGGTATAACTTGACACATGACTTCAAACCGAGATTGGTTTTACATTTATAAACATGTCTCAGCTGAATCCATGTTTATGGGGAATGGTCATGCCTTAGAGGTTGCTGGAGTTGGTACTATCAAAATAAAATTGTATGATGGTAATGTTCGCACAATTCAAAAGGTACGACATGTGAAGAACTTTAAGAAGATTTTATTGTCTATTGGACAATTAGACGACCTCAGGTGTTAGATCGACGCTGAAGGTGGAATCTTAAAGGTGGTTAGATGGAATTTGGTGGTAATGAAAGCAAAGAAGATATGGTGAATTTGTACATGCTTATGGGAGATACGTTGTAAGAAGCTAATGCAACAATTGCATCGACAAGTTAAAAAGAAGCGGTGATGATGTGACATCGTAGACTTGGGCATATGTCATGATGTCTACAAATCCTTATAGAACGTAATCTCTTACTTGGGCTCAAAGAGGTTGATTTACCTTTTTTGCAAGCATTGTGTGATAAGAAAGCAACATAGATTGAAGTTTGCTAAAGAGGCTACAAGAAGCAAACACATATTAATAGAGTCGTCAAAACAGGCTATAACCCGTGAGCCAACCCAGCCCACCATGGGTTCAAGCCAGGTTAGGTTAAAAAAAAATTAAAGTTTTTAGTAAGGGCCAAAAATGGACCTGGCCCACTAAGAACCCGGCTCACCCGGGTTGAACCCATGGTGAGCCGGGTTGGCTCACCAACCCACCCAATTCTAAATATTAAATTATTTACATTAAAAAATAAAAATAGAAACCCTAAAACCTAAATGTGTCTTCTTTCAAACGAAAGTTTCTCTCTTCTTCTCCTTCTTCACAACTTCTGCTCTCAGTCTCCAACCAACAACGCAATCACTTCTCCGACCGACGACTGTGCTCCTACACAGCGCAAGCTTCGAAGACGACGATTAGGGATGGCAATTAGGGCTCGGCCCGCATAAAAAACGCGGGGCGGGCTAGGGTAGTGAGCCCGCAGGCCCGCGCGGACTCGACCTGCATAGGCCCGCAGCCCGCAGGCCCGCATAGTACTTATATTTAGGAATAAAAAATAAGATACATACAATGTTCTATATTTAAGTTAAAACTATCATAATCCAAACCTTCTTTAGTACATAAGCATCCAAGCATACTATAAAGTAGGGATGACAATTAGGGCCTGGCCTGCGGGCCCGACCCGCAGAAAAAACGCGGGGCGAGCCAGGGTAGTGAGCCCGCAGGCTCGCGTGGGCCGGCCCGCATAAAATTAAAAAAAAAACTTGCACTTGTGTATATTAATTACTTCTTTTATGGACTCTTGCATTAACGTTTCAAATTCTTGTATAACTGAAAAAGACAAGTATTATGTAATTTTTAATGTGCTAAAATTTAAAGAATACATTGTGTATGTCATAGTATGAATATGATGAAAATGTTGAATTATCAATTTATCATCTAATTTCCCAAAGTCTTTACTTAATTTTGTGAACTTCTTAAAGTTTCCCAATTTTTAAACATTGAAAGTTTTATCATAAAAAAATTAAAAAAATTAAAAAAATTAAAAAAAAAAAGCGGGCCAGCCCGTGGGCCAACGTATATGCGGGACGGGCCAGAGTATACGGCCCGCATAAAATGTGAGGGGCCCGCGGTGTGCGGGCCTTATGCGGGGCGGGCCGGCTCGCATTGCCACCCCTAACGACGATGTTGTGTTGCCCATCCGAATGAGCTCCTCCTCCTTCGCAGTCAGGTGTGCTTCTATTGTAGCTTTGGCTTGTTTTTACAATTGTTGTTTGTTATTCTATCTGAGTTGCTTTTATTTTTTATTAAAAGAGAAGGTTGAGATTGTAGAAGAAAGCATATTCGGTGGCTATAGTAGTTTAAATAACTTCAATAGAATAAGCTAAAGAAGATTTATGGGAAGTCATATGTGGTTCAGTGGTATGTGAGATTAGGAAGATTTATGACAGTACCTTTGGTCCTAAATGATAGGACGCAATATTTCCTTCCACTTCCCTATTTTCCCTTTATAATTGTTAAAATTAATGTTCTGTTTCAAAAAAGTTTATTTAGTTGTTGTTAATTGAAAAGAGATCAAGGTTTTTTTAATTGTATAGCCTTGCTACTTTTATCACTATTTTCAGCGGAAGGTTTTGCTCACATCAGACTTTAATAATTTTTTGAATTTTCTCAGAAAATTGAGTAGCATTTATAATTTCAGTATTTCATCTTTTCGTGATATATCAAATATGATATTACGACATTTAATTTCATTTATAATTGGATGAAACTATCTTTATAGTTGCAGATGGTCACAATATTTGAATTAGTATAGAGGGAACTGTTAGGCTTACCAATATACATATGTTCAACTTTTGCTCACATCAATCACTTTAGCATATATCGTGCTAAAAACATTGTTTTTATGAATTGTGAGTAAGCCATCATGGCCAATTGTGTTTGATTTCGTTGCCTGTATGTTGACACTTTTGCTGGCAAGCTTCGAGATTTTTCTAAGTGTTTAAATTGTAGTAATTTTTCAAGAGGAGTATTTAGTATATCTTGTTCACTTGCCCAGTCCAATAAAGTATTTAGTATATATTTCAAGTTGAATAAAGTAGTGGTTTGATGATGCATAATAATTCCCCACCCACTGATAATTTGTAGAGTGCAAATTGTTGTTGAAGAGTTGTTGATACAAGAGGTGCATTCAAGAGTTGTTGATACTTGTCACAATGAGTTTTTTCTTTGTTAAATATTACTATATTAGTTCATACTTCATAGAATATTTATAAATTCTTTTAGACTTGAATGAATGATTAATGATATTATATCGTGTTATTATTACAGAACAAAATGAATTATGAAATCGTAGATGATCAATATGTTCATGATAATTTGAATGATTCTTTGCCACCAAGTGTAGAAGAGATTGAGAATGAGGATAAGAATTGTGATAGAGAAAGTAAGAGACCTAGGGTAGGTACTTCTAAAGTTGGAGATCATTTTACAAAAAAATGGTATAAAAGATGGTAAAGAAAAGGCAAAATGCAATGGGTGTGGTGCAGAATATGTTGTTGGTGGTACAAAAATAGGAACCTCAACAATGTTGTGTCATTTGTCAAAGTGTTTGGTCCTAAAGAAATTAAAGGATAATGGCATGGGGAAAATGATAATTGATCATGCTGGGAAATTAAGATCTAGGAAAATTTACCAAAAAGTTGTAGATGATCTTATTTCAATGGCTATTATTCAACATGGGTTTCCATATAATTTTGTTGAATATAGGTGGATTAAAGAATTACTTCTATATCTAAATCCAGAAGTAAGAGTTCCAAGTAGGACTATAGTTGTGTCTAACATTTCAAAGAAATTTCATGAACACAAAGAAAGGGTGAAACTTGCAATGCGTAAATCTCATAGCCGAATTTGTTTGACATCTGATTGTTGGACTTCTATAAATCAAGAAGGGTTTATTTGTTTGACTGCTCATTTTATTGATGCTAGTTGGAGGTTGAATAGTAAGATTATTGCCTTTTGTAAAATGGAACCTCCACATACTGGTCATGAATTTTTTTTGCCTTGTTGCTTGATTGGGGAATAGATTGGAAGATTTTTTCTATCACATTAGACAATGCTAGTGCAAATGAGGTGTTGCAAAAATTTTTGAGTGAGCAATTGAAATTGCAAAACAGTTTGATATGTAATGGTGATTACTTTCATGTAAGGTGCAGTGCACATGTGTTGAATATTATTGTGCAAGAGGGATTAAGGGTGGCTTCTGATGCTTTGCATAAGATTAGAGAGAGTATCAAGTATTGAGAGGATCAAAGGCAAGAAAAGTTGCATTTAAAGAATGTGTTATTCAAGTAAGGGGAATTGATACCAAAGTTGGTTTGAGAATGAATGTTGCTACTAGGTGGAATTCTACCTATCTTATGCTTGAGAGTGCAATTAGATATCGACGTGCCTTTGGATGTTTGGCTATCCATGACAAAAATTATTTTCATTGTCCATCAAATGATGAGTGGAAAAGGGTTGAAAAAATGTGAGTTCTTGAAGCCATTTTATGTAATGACTAATTTGATTTCAGGTTCTTCTTATCCAACTTCTAATCGTTACTTTATGCAAGTTTGAAAATTTGAGTGTTTGTTGCGGGAAAATGCAAAAAGTGATGATTCGACAATTAGAGATATGTCATTGAGTATGATGAACAAGTTTAGTAAGTATTGGGATCACTATTGTGACATTCTTGCTATTGCGGCTATTCTTGATCCATATTGTATGAAGTTTGAAGCAATTTGATTTTGTTATTCAAAGATTAATCCTTCTACTTATGAAGAAAATATTAGTATTTTAAAGCATAACATGTTTAAGTTGTTTGAAGAATATTGCAAATTGAATTCAAATGAGTCAAATACTTCAAGTTCTCAAGTTTCCCCTCCAACACAACTTAATTCTTTTTCAAATGATGAGCTAGTGATGGATGCATTTGATGTAAGTTTTTAATTTTCAAATTTATTTATATTTTAATTCTTACTTATGAATAACATATTAATTTTCTTTTCAATATTGTCTTAGGAATATGTTGATTATTTGATCCAACATGTTAATGATACTGGAAGGTCTAAATTGGATCTTTATTTAGATGAAGGGAATCTTGATCCAAAGTTTTTTATTAAGTTGGATGTATTGAGCTATTGGAAGGATCGTCGAGATCGATATCCAAACTTGTCTAAGATGGCTTGTGATGTGCTTACCATTCCAATTACTATCATTGCTAGTGAGTCTGCCTTTAGTCTTGGTTCTCGTGTGCTAACCAAATATCGTTCTTCCATTCTTCCCGAGAATGTTGAGGCACTCATTTTAACTAAAAATTGATTGCATGGTTTTGAACTAACAGGTAAAATTATTGTTATTATTGTGAGATTAATTCAATTATTTATTACTTAGTATTTCAATATTGTTAGTTAACATTATTTTTTATTGTAGATGGAGACAAAGAAGATGCATCAAAAAATGAAAATTTTGTGGATTTCTCCATTCAAGACTCTAATGTTATAGTTGGATAGTAACTTGGATTGTATTTGAATGTGACTTGTGTGTTGTATGTAGATTTTTGGATGTGCATCATCATGTAATGTTGTGCATTATTTTGTTAGATTAATGGTGTATTAAGGTTTAGATAAGAGTGGATAATTTTATTAAATTATTGGCAGGTTTGGATGACAATGTATAATTTTGTTAAGTTATTGGTGTATTCAAGTTTGGATGACAAATCTACAATTACGTGAATATTGCATTGGATTCAACTAAATTCACTTATAGATGCAATGATGGCGTTTGAATCATGAACTTTGATGGCATTCTTTTTGTAACCGTGGTTGTGTTTTAGTTTTTTTTTTTTTTTATTTTTTAACTTAAAGTCACTCGATGTCTTACCTTTATTTACATTTTAATTATAATTAGAAATTAATTTTTTTTAGCATTGAAAAAAAATAATTTGTTTCCAAATAAGTGAGCTAACCCGTTTAACCCACCAACCCGTGGTGGGCTGGGTTGGCATTTTCTTGACTCACAAATGAATGAGTCAGGTTGAGTTGGCTCACTGAGTGGCCAACCCATGGTGGGCCGGGCCAGGTGGCCCGTTTTGATAGCTCTACATATTAGACTTGGTTCATTCTGATGTGTGAGAATCATCGAAGTTATCCCTAGGTGGGAAATATTTTGCGTCGTTTATTAATGATTAGTTCAAGAAATTTTGGGTGTACCCCATCAACAGAAAGTCAAATGTGTTTTCAATATTCATGGAATTTTAAGATGAGTAGAGCTTGAAACTCACTAAAAGAAAAAGTAGTATTACCTACAACCAAAATCCGTAGGAAACACAAAAAATTCGTAGGTAAGACATGTTTACCTACCGACTACCTACGGACAAAAGTAGATAAAAATGTCGTAGTTAACTTACCTACGGATCTATCCGTAGATAATTATCTACGGATATATCCGTAGGTAATTATCTACAGATCAGATCCATAGGTAATTACCTACTGATATTTCCGTAGATAATTACCTACTGATTTAATTCGTAGGTAATTACCTACTAATCTAATCCATAGATAATATATTTAATAATCTTAATTAAATTGATTTTTTTTCTACAATACCTACAAAATCATGGACACTTTGGAAGTAATTATAAAAGTTCAAAATAATTATCATAATGACATATATAGAGAATTTATAATAAATAATGAATAGTTTCATTAAAGCAAATAATTATCATTACAACGCTCATATCTAAATTTAACAATGTGAGAAATCAAAATATTATACAATCCAACCATTTTAATAAAAAAAAATTCAACCATAAACATAATATCTAAGAACAATTGATCAATGAAAAAATCTAAATACTATACAATTCAACCATCTTAATAAAAAAAATCCAACCATCAACAATATATTTAAGAAAAATTGTTCTAATTTAGCGAGTCCAACTTCCTAGCATCAAAGTACATATAAATAATTTAGTCACTCTTAATATATATATATATATATTTATATATATATATATATATATATATATATATATAAAAGACATGCATGCTAGGAGAGGTTACCAATTGAAAGAGGCTTCGCGTATCTAGCGCTACCCTTATCAGCAATAGCCATAAGGAACCAACAACCTGTAGTAGGATTCTATCAGAAAACAAATGTTAACAAAATGAATTAAGGTCACCAAAACCAATTCATAGTTTGCCATGAATGAAACGGATCATAAGTCTAGTTTAAACAATATATCATGATGCATTGCTTACTAACTTTGAATGGCTTAATGGCGTGGAGGAATACTTGGCATCTATATCTACCATTTAAACATATTATTATTTTTAGTAGTTAAAAGCATGGTAGTTAGAATCGTTAGAATCGTACAATTCATATCGTGATACGGTTCAAATTTCGTGTCCCACGAAACGTATCAGTAGATGAATCGTTTTCTCACTTGAATCGTGACTTGAATCGGCTAAATCGTGTTGGAATCGTATGATTCCCGATTCAGTTTCGTTTCACCCGATTCTGCCCATGCTTACACTTCCCCAAAAATACACATCTCACGAAGCACCGTGAAGAAGAAAGCATCTTAAAAGCATCTGAAATAGGTTTGTTGAAGTGTTTTCTACTGAAGTGTTTTCTGCTCAAATGTTTTCTGCCTGCCTCTAAAATGGCTTTTTGATATATTACTTTTTGATGAAGTTTCTAGATTTTTAATTTTAATAATATTTAATTTACTGAAAAAGTATATGTACATCACATCAACCTTTTATTTCACTTTTTCTGAAATCTTCACACGTGATCTTTCTTTACCCTTTTACTTTTTATTTAAATTCCATCTTAGAGCAGAAAGCTCAAAAGATATTGACGTGATCTTTCTTTACGTTTCTTTTTAAAATAAAATATACTTTTCTTTTTCAAATAAAATAAAGTTTCATAGTTTATCAAAACAAAATTAATCTTTATGATCTGCAACGTTTCTTTTTCAAACAAAATATACGTTTCTTTTTATATTTTTTTATTCGGAATGTTAATTTATATTTTTTTAAGAAGAAATATTAGTTTGAATTTATTCTTATTTGTAGAATTAAAAAGAGTATGAATCAAACAAGGAGAAATAAATAGATATTACATGGAGTCATTGTGAGAGTATTCCTCCTCATAGACTTTTATTCAAGTGCAAATATTGTTCACATACTTGTTGGGGTGGTGTTGCAAGAATGAAACATCATCTTGCTGGAACAAAGGAGAATGTCATTGCTTGTACATTTGTTCTTGATGATGTTAGAGAAATGTTTTTGAAGTTGTTAGAAGATAAAGAAAAAAATAAAAGAAGCAAATTGGGTAGACTATTTTGAAGAAACAAATATTCAATGTAGTAAGAAGGGGAAACAAGGAGTTACAAAATAGAAAACCATAAATGAAATGTTTAAAGATAGAGAGTTGGTGATTCAAGATATTTGCAACTGCATATATGGGAATGATTTGCCATTTAATTTGGTAAGAAGTCCTTATTTACCCAAATGTTGAAATCTGTAGGGGAATATGGAAAGGGTTTAAAGCCTCAAACTTATCATGAAGTTAGAGTATCTTATCTGAAAAAAGCAGTTGACAGATGGTGCTTCAAATTTTGTGGCAACAGGAAAGATGTTAAAAGAGAAGAGAACTAAACTATTTTGGTCTCCTTGTGCTGCTCATTGCCTTGACTTAATTCTTGAAGACATTAGTGAACTTCCAGTATTTTACAATACGATTGCAAATGTCAAAAATGTCACAACTTTCATTTATAGACACACATGGGTCCTAAATTTATATAGAAAATATTCTAAAGGAAAAGAATTAGCTCGACTTGCAGTCACAAGATTTGCAACTGCTTTCTAACCCTTCAGTGTATAGCACAACAAAAAAATGCTCTCCGAGGTATGTTTGTTTCAGAAGAATGGACAACTAGTAAACATGCTAGTAAGACTGAAGGTAAACAAGTAGTGTGCATTGTTTTATCTGATGATAGATTTTGGAAATCTATCCAATATTGCCTGAAATGTGTCACTCCACTTGTGAAAATACTAAGTGTAACATCCCTAAGGAATATTACTTTGAAAATATCACAAACAATTAAATAAATGAGACTAAATACGATAATATAAAAATTTTCCTCATTTATTTATGCAGATTCCCAAAACGCGGGAAATTTAAAGTTGTAATATCAAAACATTGCAACTGTTCTCAATTAAAAACATTACAACTCATAAAAGCCAAAACGGCTAATGTTCCAAAACATAAATACATCAAAAACTTTAAATCTTCAAAAAGCCCATATCATCCCGCTCTCTGGTCTCAAGCGTCTCCTGGCTCACCTGTCAAGTCATCTGCTCCCGGATAACGAATCATCCGATCATCGCCATGCACACACAGATAGGGTGAGCTATGCATATTAAACAAATTAAATATGATACCCATCCCAGTAAAGATTTACAGATACATGTTAATTACAAGTTATCCACCCTGATCTCAGATTCCTTCCTGAGTCCCATGCATGAAAATAGGTCCTGGGACTTTCACTGTGCTCCCACGAAACTATCCCTTTCGTGGTCCAACCCTACGAGCCAATCCTGCTCATAGTCCAACCCTACAGACTCCTCGCCTGTAGTAACACATCCAAGCTTACACAACTTGGACCCTAGCACGCACGCAATCACCATACTATGGACTCCTCGCCCGATAGTAGCCGACGGGAACATCACAGTTCCTTGCCCATCGTGCGCACAACGCATGCAATCACCATACTAAGGACTCCTCGCCCAATAGTAGCCGACGAGAACTCATCTAGTTCCATGCCCATCATGCGTTCCACCACTCAAGCACGTCCCAGACCTCTATTGGACTTAGTCCATCGACCCAAGCATAAAAGAAGCGAACTTAGTCCTTTGAGTTCACTAATCAAGCAAAAGGAGATAATTGTACAGCCACACAAACTGCCTGGTACCGCCTAGACACCGCTAGGCGGATACTGGCAGAAAACTGCCTGGCGGTCACACTCCTACCGCCAGGCGCTACGGCCCAGATTGGACCCGAAATTCTCCGTCACCGCCTGGCGGACACCACCATGCCGCCAGGCGCCTAACGCTAACACTGGCCACTACCACTTGTCTTTCACTCTACCGCCAGGCGGTTCACCTCGCGCTGCCAGGCGCTATACCAGTAGCGCAATGCTACTGGTTTCTGGCACTTTTTACAGGTCTTAATAGACCCACATTTACATAATATTTCCATCACTCATTCATTCATAACTTTACAAGACCTAAAATCAAACCAGAATGTAATATGTACAATTAGATAAACCCGAATCGCAATCCTCTCATCTCGATATGTCTCGCATAATACAGTACAAGAACATGCCCTATGGTGTGACTAGTAGACTCATCACTCACCACAATACAAAGTACAGTTTGCAGTACTCTTCTCTAATTGCACTTACATCTAAGTCATACCACAATTAAATCCTTAGTCCTCCTATGTTAGTATGTTCACTTAACTCATGAAAAGAGATTTACTGACTTTTAACCCGAATCTTCCAGAAATTCCCCCCTGTGACTCTCCATAACACACTTTTCAACAACATCGCCAAACGCTCTCCCCTCCGATGCGTCGCCTGGCGGTCACCCAAGTGCCGCCAGGCGGTTCATACCAGTTTCGCACACTGCCACATTTTCCAGCATTCACAGTGTTCACCACTAACCCAAATTCCTTTTGCATTAATTCTAACATGATCCACCTCCACACAACAATCAACATTCATATCCTAATCACATTAATGTCTATTTTCAATCAACAAAACTCACCATCGCGATCAACCATGTTTTCCAATTCTAATTCCTCATGAACCCTAAATTCCCAATTCCATTATACTTCATGTATTAATCCACCAATTATAAATTTTACAATCAACAATCCATCAAATTAGTTATATTCAAATCTCCAGATTCTCCCCGAACCTCGCACACCACAAAAATACCAAGAATCAGAAGAAACTGGGTAACCCAGTTCGTGTCGCCTAGCGGGCTACCCTTAGTCGCCAGGCGGTGCATATCAAAACCCAGAAAATAAGCGCTGGTGGCATGAGCAGCCTAGCAGTCCTTCAACCCCGCCAGGCGATTTCTGGAATTTTTCAAGAAAACGCAGAAAAGAACAGTGAATCATCAATTTGCACATTCCATTTAGTCCAGAAAAACACGAACGACATATACATATATATATATACAAGCAAAACAACTCCCCTAACCTGGATTAAAGCTTTCCCCGATATTCTTCTACTTCTTTCCTTGAACTCCAAATGATCTCCCTTGCCTTCTCTCAATTCAGCCCCCACTGATCCACCCACACTCTTAGTTCCTCACTCATGAAAACCCCCAACATGTTTTAATATACACAAAAATAATACAAATTTAATCACACACAAAAATAACATACATAGGACTCGAACCCAAGTCCTCTCACACAATCGAAGTACTCTCAACCACATGAGCTAGTACTTTTCCACGTTATACACTCCGCATTTATTACTTTAAAGGTTCTCCTTACCCACATTTATCCAATAATTACTATTAATTATTTAATTTTTCCCGGGTCTTACACTAAGGCTTGTGGATGGAGACTCAAAAGCTGCAATGCCATATATTTATGAAGTTATGGATAGAGCTAAAGAGCAAATAACTGCAAATTTCAAGAATGAAGAATCTCGTTATAAAAAGGTGTGGAAAATAATTGATACTCGTTGGAATTTGCAGTTACATAGACCTCTTCATGTTGTTGCTTACTACCTTAATCCTAAGTAAGTAACTAATAACACTACACTTTCTTAGATTACAATTTCATAGATAGATTTTAACACCTACTTTTTATTTTTATATTAGATTTGATTATGACAAAAACTTCAATCTGGATGAAGAGATTTCATATGGTTTGTATGAGACCATAGAAAAAATTATCCCTGATAGAAGGATTAGATTTCAACTTGATCAACAACTTGATAGATTCAAGAAAGCCTAAGGATTATTTGTACGTAACGTTAAATTTTATGTACTGATTTTTATCCGTATGTAATAATCGATAGGTAAATCATGATTTTCTTGTAGTGTCTGGGAAAAGAATTAATGGAGGAAACTATGTAGATGAAGATCTTTTGGCATTCTTCAAGCAAGATGGTATTACAAGACAATTTTTTGTCCCGCATACATCTCAACAGAATGGTGTAGCAGAGCAGATGAACAAAATTCTTCTAGAAGGGATAAGAGCAATACTGAATAGTTGAGAGAATATGAATATCACACATCCTCACTACCATGTGTTTCCATAAGAGACTTTGGAAGTTCAATTTGTGTTATGTACTTGTGCTAATAATTACTAGATTGTAACGTATGAATATGACAGTGTAAAAGTACTAGTGATGAGGGGTAGAACATGACAATGTTTTAAACCCTCATTTAGTATGTTGAATTGTTTTCTATTTTTGTATACTTTTTATTTTATTTTAGTAGAAAACCTTTTTCCATGGCCTAGGTACTCGTTTAATGTTGTATAGTTCAAATTTTAAGATGTATTAATTAGAGAATCTTTTGCTTTTAAGAAGATCAAACTTTTGTATACTTGGATTGAATTCAATACTTAGAAGTTTAAATTAAAGAAGTTGATGGGTTCTTCTATCACCCGTAGTTTGTCAACAATGTTTCAGTTTGCATTCTTTTGTGACTTGTATATTATTTTACCTATTTTAGTTGTGATTAATTGGAGAAGTTGACGTATCATATTTAATAAGTCATTAATCCTTTAATTAGCTAACTAATAATAACAATGTAAATTAGTTTTATGTTTCCACTTTTAATTCTAAATGAATTGTATGACATTCTAACTACTTGAAATATTGTTAGTAAATTGGTATTGAAAAGTAGGTTCTAGAATGGGGAGCAGATTCCAAAACATATTTCCATTTTCAAAAGCACGGGAATTTGCATGGACCAAGCCGACACAAAGTGGACGCAAATACATAAAATATTAAATAATTCCCTATTTGCATTCTTTAAGCCGACGAATGACATTTCAAATATTTTATTATAATGCTAATGTGTGTGGGCTTGGATGACGCATTGTAAAATAATTATTATACTTTTCTTTAGATTTCGTGCCGGTCAACCCGACGAGAACTAAGCAGCAACCATTCGTCCCTATTTGGTCGACGAAAAGAGGCTTTGCATCCAACGTCTTGGTGTGGTCTACATCATGGTCGCTAAACCAACGCCATCATGTCATTGGCGTTTTTGACCGACACGATTTCACAACATTCTTGTTGTGTTAATAAACATAAACATAAACTAAATTTTTATTTTTATTTTTTGCACGTAATGAGTACCAGCAAGTACAAATACTATGATACCCGCATCTGATTCGTTTATAGATGGTATTAAAATACCAGCTACCCACGGGTAACAAATACTCGTGAATATCAACTACCTATCACAAATTTTACTTGCTGATACTCGCGGGCACAAGTATTTTGTCCATCCCTAGTTACAATAGGTTGAGTTCAGACCATTGTACTTATTACAATAGGTTTGGTGAGAATGATTTATCATCTTGGTCTTGTATGTGGTTGACATGTTAGAAGTAGGCCCAAACAAAGCAAGAATCCAGGAATTGATGGCATAGTTGGCTTAGGAGTTTGATATGAAGGACTTGGGACTGACAAACATAATTTTAGGGATGCAAATTCACTAAGACAGGAAAGATAGGAAGATTTAGCTTTCCCAGAAAAATAACTTACTGAAAATCTTGTGGTGCTTAAACATGTAAGATTGCAAGCCAATTTCTACCCCACTTCCTATCAATTGTAAGGTATCGTCAAGTATGGGTTCTAGTAGTGAAACGAAGAGGATAGAGATGTCTCGAATGCTATATGCATCAGCAGTTGGTAGCCTTATGTATGTTATGATTTGTACAAGACTAGACATTGCACAAGTAGTAGGAGTGGTTGGTAAGTTCGTGAAAAATCCGGGTAGAGCATTGAAGTATTGTTTAGAGGATCCTTTAGATACATCAAATGAACCTCATATGTTGCATTATGTTTCGGAGGATTATAATTAGTTTTCAAGGGCTATGTCGATTCAAATTTTGTAGGTGATATTGATAAAAGAAGATCTACTACTGGCTATGTGTTTACATTTACAGGAAGGGCAGTAAGTTGGTTGGTTATCCAAGTTATAGGATGTTGTAACTCTGTCTACAATAGAAGTTGAGTACATGGCACTATTGAATCTTGCAAGGAAGTTATTTGGATTCAAAGGTTGATGGAGGAACTCATGCACAAGCAGTAAGAGCTTGTTGTATATTGTTACAATTAGAGGAGGGGAATGTGGATATGCATAAGGTTCACTATTTGAGAAGTAGTAGAGGAGGGGAATGTGGATATGCATAAGATTCACATCAATGAAAACCTAGCAAATGTTATGAAAAAGTCGATTAACATTGACAAGTTTACGTGAATTCAGTCCTACTTCGGCCTATCAAAAAAATAAACAACATAATGGCAAAGAATAAAGTATGGTGTGAGGATTTGATAATTTTCATCAAAATCTTCAAGTGAAAAAATGTTAGAAAAGAAATACCACATCAATAAAAACTTACCTTGAGACTTTTCATGTTATAAAAGGAGTCTAATATTTATTTAGAAAAACATCCCAAAATCTTTTTCTGGGCTTACTGTCTTTAATAAAATTACATTTTTTTTTGTTTATTATCTGTTTTTTTCTTTTATTTTCATCTTTCATTTTATTGAATACTTATGTTATTATAATGAAATTCAACATAGTTTTGGAAATTTTCCTAAACAAATATTTTGAAATTTTCAAAACATGATTTTCAGAATAAAATATTTGGAATATAACTTTCAGAAATAGATTTTCAGAGCATATGAATTTCGGAAAAAAAAACTTTCTAGAATGTGCAAAATATATTTTTCAGAACAAATTTTTCAAAATAATCTTTTTCGAACAAGTTTTTGAAAACATATGAAATGTGTTTTAGCGTAAGTTTAGTTCTCAACGCCTTCTCTTTCTTCTTCTTTATCCGGTTCTTCCTCCGGGTGCAGTGGTGTAAAAGAGAGTATTTTAGTATTTTTATTTCTGTTAGTAAGAAATGAAATTGGGAATAATGAAGGTGTAGGAAAGAAAAGTCATGTGAAGAATCTCATTGGGCTTCTTCAGAGGGAGGTCTAGAGTGGATGCAGACTCGACCATTATAAGCTCACTCTTAATATTTTGTATGTATTTATATAGATATATTAGTACAGAGATGGATAATTATATAAAATTTGATTTTATAAATTCTAATTATAAAATATAGATATATACAATTTTTATTTAATCACACAGGCACACGCACGCATATATATATATATATATATATATATATATATATATATATATATATATATATATATATATTAAATTTAAAAAATATAGTAATTGGATAACCTACAATTCTAATCCTCAAGTAAAATAAATACTTTACAATAAGTAACATATAATGATAAAGAAATCATCAATATTTATTTGTGAATGTCAGAGCTTTTTATATATATCATAATTTACTATTCATATTTTTAAATTCAACAGAAACGTATCAAATTAATAGTTAAATCACATAATAATTGACCATTTTTTCAATCTCAATAATTGTGTCTCTTAAACATATTATTTGATATTACTTGGGTAACAAAAACTTATATTATATTTATTTATTTCTTAATTTAATTGATATTTTATCAATTTTTTCAATCTTTCTAAAATAACTGAAATTATGAAAATTCTTAAAAATTAAAAATAAAAATAATAAAAACAATTAATGTTTTACAGCATTGATAATATTTAAAACATATTTTGTATTAATTTAGATAATTTTTTAAATGAAGTTAATATATTAAGTTATTTGATGATAAAAATAAAAAATTTAAATACTGATTTAAATGAATGATTTAAGTTTATTTATAATTAAATATATTTATTAATTTAATTACATAAAACATGAAATAACATGTATTTATTAAGTTATTTACTAATTATTTCACAAACAGGTAGATAATTTATATAAATATAAATATGTTTATTGTCCTACTTTTAAACAAAATTTTTCAAAATATAAATATCATATTATCTTGAAAAATATTAACACATAATATATATATATATATATACATATATATGTATATGTATATATATATATACATATATATATATATACAT
>Ga0214545_1001733_pt1 | contig 41352 bp, 40 predicted proteins | sample CNSS4metaG_FD_160064 | JGI IMG/M metagenome (GOLD analysis project Ga0214545, IMG submission 160064) | Root nodule microbial communities from cowpea collected in UCLA plant growth center, Los Angeles, California, USA - CNSS4 | ecosystem: Host-associated > Plants > Roots > Nodule | place: USA... | reverse complement strand
GGGAATTCAAACTAAAGTAATGCAAAACAAAGATAAAGGTGATGGAATAGAAGACTCCCCTCTAGACATGCTTCTAGTGATCCTTCTTGATGGAGCTTCTAAGGAGGTGGTCATGCCTTCATCAAAGTCCAACCAATTGCAACACTTGATCTTTTGTAAAATCATATTGCTTTCTTGATGACAACAAAGTTCTAAAAGAGGGGGATTGTGATACATGCTCATTTTACTTATAATTCACATTCATTATACCACTTATCTTTATTGATTTCATTGTATGTCTTGAAGATTTTACTTCCTTTTATCTAGAATTAACCAAAAGCATTTCGATATCATCATGTGTGGCAAATTAATGTATTTTTGATGAATTTCTACAAATTTAGAAGAAACAGAGCATGATAGCTTGAGCAACTGTAAGGTGTTTTGTAAGGTGGTTTCAAGAACATTAAAATTTAGCTTCCACAACTCAAGCAGAGGATATGGTGTACAAGTGATGAGTTCAAACTTTTGCCCTCATTTAATATTTAAATTTGGGGATTTAAGTGAATTTTAGTGCTTACAAGATTGATTTAATTAGAATTTGTGATTATTGGATTTATTGAGTTTGTTAGTTAAAAATTACGTAAAAAATGATTTTAATTTGAGTCATTAAAACTGTGGATTTGAAATATTCAAAGTTACAAAATAAGTCCAAATTTACTAAATTCTAGAACGAAATAGTCAGGAGCTAAATGCACCCCATTTTTTATTTTACACACTCCTCCTTCAAGTGGACCACCTAAAAACCTATTTTGCACTCCTAGTTTCTACTAAGTTACACCCCTCCTACCACTTAAACCCAACTCAACCAGATCATGCCACGTGGCAATCCTCACCTTCCAAATCTGTCCAACCACATGATGACAGGTGTCATGATCCTTCACTCAGTAAACTGGCGAACCATACATTGGCACATCATCATCTTCCTTCAGCTCACACATGAAACCCTAACCTCCATTTTCATGCTACTTCCGCACTTGCAGAGCTTCAAACACCGTAGCCACCACACCTATTCCTCCATGCATCTGCACTCACGAAGCAATCACCAACCTCCATTTTTTCTCCTTCACCGTGAGAGAAACCAAGATTCGTGATGCAACGTAGCGCCTCCACCATTGTTTGTGAACCTGCAGCGTGTTTCTCCTTGCGTAGTTCAATAACCATGGGAGCAACCTTCACGTATCCACCATCACTACTGTGAACGTGAACAACCCCACCACCCTTGGTGAACCTGCACCAGTTCGAACCTATGACAACAGACTACCGTCACACTCACGAGAACTAGTTGTGGCACGACCATAAAAAACACAAACCACGTTGGAGCAAATCACACCATTGTTGCCACCATTGTAGGCTAAACAAATATGCTACCATTCTCTTGTGGGGACACGAACCAGAGCACAAATCAGTTTCACAGCGTGTCATCTCCACATACACGAACCTGCAGGGACTATCAATGTAGGCCACGAACTAGATCTGCAATTGCTCCATTCCAGCACCTTCTTTGACGTTGCCACCACTACGCTGCTCGCTGTCGGACACCATCAAATTTGCAACAACCAGCAACGCCTTGCACCAATCTGATTGGCCACCAACATAACATAGCACTGCCAAGCCTATGAACAGATCCACCATGAGTGCAATGTAAATGCAACAACCTCGCGTCGCCGGTAGCCACAACACCTTCGCACACAATACACCTCCATCTTTACAACCAGTAGCCACACGTGAACAATCCATCTTTGTGGCAGCAACCCTAACGGAAACCCTAATTCGGGAGAGAGATAATGGTCGCCACGTGACAGCCTCTTATGGGGAAGTCAACTGGTCAAAGCTGGTCAAACAGTCAATTCTGGTCAATATTGCATAAACAATCAAACAAAAGGGGCAAAATTGGAAATTGGACAGAAATTAAGTTGCTAATTAATTAAATAAAGATAAAAGATTTCAGCAACAAAAAAGATAAACTCCAAGTCCAAACAATGTCTATATAAAGAGACACAAGGGAGAAAAAGAGGATACCTAGCAACTCTCTGGTTTTGGCAACTACCATCAACCACATCTGTCATTTTTCCATCCTTTTTCTTTATTTTTCTCTTATTCATTTATCATGTATTCCATCCAATCCAGGGAGGGCTATGTTTGTAAGGTTGGTTCCACTGTAATTTCATTATGGATTATGAGGTTAAATTAAAATAATGTCTTTGTTCTTTTTATCATTGTTTTTACTTTAATTCATGATGAGGCTGCTCCGTCGTGGGATTCGTCGGAAAACCTCTCCAATCAGTGTTCTATCGATTGAAACTCACGGAATGCGAGGAAAACACAGCGGAATAATCGGATATGATCTTTAACACTCGAATCTCTCTGGTTTCTCACAGGTTTGGTATACCCGACGAGGTGAAAACCTAATCTAGGGTTTAGGGTTTGAACTGAGACGAAAGGGGGGAGTAATCTCAACCAATCTCACATTCATCAAAGCTGAGTGTTTACAACAATTGCTGGCCTTTTATAGTAAGAAGAAGGCCACCGTGAAAGTTTTAACGGGAAAAAGAAAGAACATCGTTCTAACAATCCTAATGGCAAAGATGGGTCTCGCGTGAGGGTAAGAAGAAATGGTTGTGAGACGCAAACCCTAGTTCAAGACGGTGCTGGAATGTGTGATAGGAAGGCATCATGTAACTGTAAAATGGAATGAACCCTAGCCACACCTATCTTCAAACATGCATGCGCCGTTGAAGAGTCATAAAATGAAGTTGTGCTACTAGTTGTAGGCCCAAGCTATTGAAGCGTCCCTGCACCAAAAATATAAAGTTTGGCCAAAATAATGTTGCCAATTTGAATGAAGATTGGGCTAATATACTTCACACCTAACATTGCACACTGATGTTGTATTTCACGTGCTGGTGGAGCAGACCCACGGTGCCAAAACAAATACAAGAAAATTAATGAAACAACATTTAAAAGATTGGGCCTAGAATACAAACTCATGAAAATTACTAACTACAACATATAAATACTAATCCTTTACATTTATTAATCTATTTAAAAAACAAACAAATAAAAGGAATGGGCCTAGCTAATGGCCCATGCTCTGAGCCTTAATGCGGTCACATCAATTCATTTATATCTTTTATCTCTGAATCACATAAAAAATAATGATTTTACATCATAGCTAATTAATGAGGTGTTTTAATCTACATGTATGTTAATCACATGAATTTAGGGTTTTTTAACTTTAATTGAGAATTTACTTTGATTAAATTTAGAAACTTCCATGTAATTAAATGGGTTTTTGCTAATAATTGAGAATGTACTTTGATTATAGGGAAAAACTTTAATTAGGATTAATCAAGAATTTACTTTGGTTAATTAGTTTTTTTGCATGATTTTAGAGGTAAAAGACTAGACATGATTAGGCATAGTAATATTTAATTGAGAATGTACTTTGATTGAATCTACTATGATTAATCTACAAAGTTCTTACTTTTGATTTAGAATTTAGTTTGGTTAATAGTAAGAACACCAACAAATTAATTAAGAATTTACTTTAATTAATTTGAAGTAAAAAAAATAGTTAATTGAACAATAATCTAAAGATGACCGATGGAGAATCTATATTGAAAGTAGTGGAATTGGCCTGTTTTATTATAATTGATTCCAAGTCTTATAGTAATTCGCCATTTCATTCTTAAATTCTTATCTAAACTTTTTCATATCATATAGTTTTAATTGTGTTAGGATAGATTTCTTATCAAAGTCAAATATTAAAAATCAATTATGTACTCGTTGGAGTACGACTCAGGGTTAGCTTACCCTATCTAGTTGGTTCACTACTAACTTGGCAATATTGAAGTTGCTAGAGTTAAGTAGTGTTAATTTGATCGCTTACTATAGCGATATCAAATTTGGCGTCGTTGTCGAGGAGTACGGTTAGTATTTTCTTTACTTTAATTCTTATTCATTCATTTTACTTTTTTTTTATTTTTTTAATTATTTAATTATTTTATTTTTTATTTCACTTTTATTTTATTTTTAACGCATATACGCTTAATGGAGCTTGAGTTTTTTTTTCTTTAGTCTTTAGTCATTTTCGATATTTCTAGCAAAATTTCTGTTTTTGTTTTGATTAAGAATTTCTCTTTAGAAATATTTTGAGGTTAGTTGGGAAAGCTCTGGCTAGGAAAGACTGGGTATTTAAGTTGTCCACTATGACACACCTCTCTTGCTTGGGAGTGAACCTAACAACATCTTAACTTCTTTCTTTCTTGAAATCCTTTTACAAAACACTAACAAGAAAAAAATAAAAAAGAAAGGAACGTCTTCAGACTGCATAATGCATGACCCGGGCCAACATGGGTAAAATCTATCAATTTGATTCGGAACTTGAACGGAACTTGCGCAAAGCACGTAAAAGACTTGAATTCGGGTGTTGTACTAAGGGAACACCTTCTACATCTAAAGGCATTGCAGAAACAATACCTTCATCCCTTCGATTCACAAATATATCTTTTGATCCTTCATCTGATCCATATCCAAACATAGTGGAGGAGAGAACAATGAAATAGTTGGCAACATCCAAGAATCCCATCATCAACAACAACACCCAATACCTAGAAGGGCAGTGTGAGCTCAAGATTGACCTACTAAAGGCCTTGCCACAATTTCATGGGTTATCAGAAGAGAATCCACACAAACACTTGAGGCGATTCCATATGATCTGTGAAAGCTTTAGATCTCCCACGATCACGCTAGAAACCCTCAAAATCATAGCTTTTCCTTTTAATCCTCAAGGAGTGGCACAAGATTGGTGGTACTACCTTTCGTTGAGAATCACTAATTGGGCAACTATGGAAAGAATTTTTCTTGAGAATTAGTTCACTACATCTCGAGTGGCCACCATTCGTAGAGAAATTTATGGAATTAAGTAGCGAGAAGGAGAAACCCTTAGTGAATATTGGGAAAGCTTCAACAAACGCTATGCATCTTGTCCTCAGCATCAAATGCAAGAGCATACCTTCATTCAATACTTTTATGAAGGAATGAGTTCTCCGACAGACAATGGGCAGATGCTACAAGGGGAGGATCTTTTCTGGATCAAATGCCAAAAGCTGCTAGAGAGTTGATTGAATGAAAGGCAATTGATAGCCAATAATATGAAACAATAGCAAATTAAGTGACATCGTTAAGGGGAGTTCACGAAGTTGAGACTTATTGATAGAGACTGTACCCCACCAAATTAAAACATATTAAATGCAGTATATGAAAGTGAACCAAGTCGTCTCCCAACGACCAATATTTTCATTCAAAGCGAAATTTCTAGATGAACACAACAATAACACAGGGGGGTTTGGCAGATTTACGGATGCAACGCACAATTGAAAACTTAAATGCAGACGTGTAAAATCAATGTAAAAACAGCGTTGATTCTTTGCTTCAAATGAACATCCACCAATCAAGGATTACAACTCAAAATTGTTATATTAACTCTAATGAGACCCGAATTAATTACTAAGCGCAAATGAACTCGAACTCAAGTGCAATTAAGCAAAGCACACAACCATGAATCTGCTATAGTTCACTAAGCATGAACACATAATGATTCCACTCTGCAAATTAAGCAAAAAACAGAATGGTTTCTTCATTTAAACCCAACACAAATTCAGAATTGAGAGATTAACATAACTCTACCGAACAAAACACTAATCTCAAGGTTTCAATCCATTCTCTGCAAAGAATCAACACATAAACTTAGTTCCTCATGGAATCCGAATTAGGGTTCTCAACAGAAATTGCAATTCAACCGTTCAAATGACTTCAAATTGATACCGAAAGCTTAAAATGGTGCAGCAAACGAGAATGAGCAAGGGATAATAGAAGAACAACGAAAACAACCACCAAAAACCAAAATGCTTCAATATAAATGTTACCCAAATTGTAGAAAACGTGAATACAAGTTCAATGTGTTGTCCAAGACTCATAAAACGTGAAAAACGAATGGAAAACGTCAAAAATTAGCTTGAGCCTCCATGGGTCACCTTCCAAAGCTTAAAACATCAAAAATGGAGGTTTGAGAGAGTGTGTAAGAAGAAGGAGCGGCTGGTGGCTTCATGCAGACCTAATTTTCGTGGTCACTTCACACTGCCACTCATTATTTACAAAACTGCCACTCTGCCACTCAGATTCACAAAAATGCCACTCTGGGCCTCAAATGTTGACCCATTGACTTTGCTGACGAGGAAATGACATGGAAATTATGTGGAAATGATGTGGCGACTCTCTTCAACTGAATATTGATGTCCAAGCTCCTAAATTGCTTCACCCAAATACCTAAAAATAATTAAAAACACAAATTGGGCTAAATAATATGAAATTAGTCCAACTTCGAAACAGTGACCCAATAAAGCCCAACAGATGAAAAACACTCTAAAGATGAACAATTAAGCACTGAACAACTGTCTAATGGGTACACAAAGGCTAGTGGAATGGAAGAAAATAATTACTCATCACTTATGCAACAAATGAAAAAAAGATGGATGAAATAATTGTTGGGTTAGAGAAGAAGCTTGATGAGATTGCAAGATTTTTCAAAACTTCAACTCCAAAAAAGCAAAGGTGTATGCAATTTATACTTCAACAAGCCATTATACTGATGAATGCCCCAACTTAATATGAACTACTGTGGAAGAACCATCTCAAGCTTTTGCTGCCAATATGTTTGGAGGAAATAGAACATCTCAGAATAATTATGACTTGTCCTCTAATCGGTATGATCCAAGTTGGAAAAATCATCCAAATATGAAATGGGGTAATCAGCAACACGAACAACCTTAGGTTCCTCCTCAAATGAGACAACAACCTCAACCAGATGTTGCATTGTTGGTAGAAAAAATTATGGATATTGTGGTTGAGCAAAATGGTGAAGTAAAGAAGATGATTACTAACTTGACTCAAAGGGTGGAGAACTTAGAATCTAGAGTTAATCAAGGATCAAGTCAACTACCTGCACAAACTGAGGTCAACTCGCATAATGTAAGTGCTATTACTTTAAGATCGGGTAAGCAGGTATGAGGACTTGAGGAAGCCCAAGAGGATGAAGATAAGGAGAACAAACTTGCACCTATTGATAAAAGTGAAGGATTAGGCGAACCAATACCATGTACATTTGATATGCCTACACCCACTAATGACTCCAGGTTAGTATCCTCTAATTCTTCCTCTTCTTCTAAAAATTCTTCTTCATCTTATTCTCCCCTTCCTCCCTATCAAAATTTTTTGAAAACGAAAACTAAAAATTTGGAGGAGTTGGACCAAGAAATCTTGAATACTTTCAAGAAGGTAGAGATGAACATCACTCTATTGGATGCTGTGAGGCAAATTCCGAAATATGCCAAGTTTCTTAAAGAACTTTGCACCAATAGAAGGCATGTTAGGGATAATGAGGTTGTTAACATGGGAAGAAATGTATCAAGCTTGATTAAGAGACCTATCGAAATGTAACAAAAATGCAAGGATCCAGGTATTTTTTTGTACCCTATGTTATAGGAAGTACAAAGTTTGACAGTGCTATGTTAGATTTAGGAGCTTCTATAAATTTGATGCCTTTGTTAGTTTTTACTTCTCTTCATCTTTGACCTCTTAAGACTACAGGTGTGGTCATTCAATTGGAAAACTGTAGCATAGTTAACCCTGCAGGTGTGTTAGAAGATGTGCTGGTCCGACTGGACAAGTTAATTTTTCCTGCATATTTCTACATCTTGAACATGAAGGACGATGAAGGAATAAGTTTAACAACAATTATCTTAGGAAGACCGTTAATGATGACAACACGTACCAAGATAGATGTGCATGCAGGATCATTGACTATGGAGATAGGAGACGAGAAGGTGCAGTTCAATGTGTTGGAAGCCATAAAGCACCCGATGGAAGACTATTCTTTGTTTTGTATTGATTTACTAAGTGATGTAGTGAACAATTTTACTTCTGGTTTTTTAGACGTTTTTTCTAGTTTCTCTTCTTCTTTGGATTTTTGTCTCTCAAATATGTCGTACATGATTTTAGGTGACAAAGAAAACTTTAAAACATGTGATATTGAGGACACGGTTTCAGTAGATGATATTGTTATTGTTAATGGTGTTGAGGTGGTTTGTGGCGGGTGGGTTGGTTTTGTGGAATCCTGACCTTATTCTTGTGGTTGTTGACTTAGTGATGATGGTGGGTTTGTTGGTTGTGAATGTTGAGGTGGTTGTTTGTGATGGCTAGGTTAATTATGTGGAATGATAACTTTGTTCCTATGGTGGCTGACTTAGTGGTGGTGGTGGTATTGTTGGTTCTAAGGATTGTTGAGTTGGTGGCGATCAGTCATTGGTTGTGAGGACTGCTTAGTTGGTTATGGTGGTGGGACTGTTGGTTGTGAGGATTGTTGAGTTGGTGGTAGCAATCAGTCATTGGTTGTGAGGATTGCTTAGTTGGTTGTGGTGGTGGATTTGTTGGTTGTGAGGACTACTGAGTTGGTTGTGGTGGTGCAATAACGTCAAAATCCCCAAATGGGTGTTGATACAAAGTGTAAAAACACCTAAAACATGAGTGGGTGCCTCTATGGTCACCATACAAAGCTCCTAAAACATAAAAATGGAGATTAGGGGAGAAGAGAGTGGCTCCCAATGAAGAAGAAGACCTTAAAACGTGGTCACATCATCACAATTGCTAATATTGAAAAAACTGTCATTCTACCACTCAAAATTACAAAAATGCCACTGTGGGCTGAAAATGTTGGCCTAGTGACGTGGATAGGCTAAATGACATGGCACAGACGTGGCAATAATGTGGAAACTCTCTCTTCATCTTAAGATTAGTGTCCAAGCTCCAAAATTTGCTCCACAAAACTCCTAAAAATAATTAGAAACAAAGATTAGACCAATTAATGTCAAATTACTCAAAATTCGGAAAAATGGCCCAATGAGATCAATTGAGAAAAATGCACTAACAAGAGACAATTAAGGACTAAATAACCCTTAAGATGGGTACAAAAAGGCAATGGAGTAAGGTAAAATAATGACTCATGAAGAATAATAAAACCCTTTTACCCTGACTCAACAAAGCCCTCTGAGTAAAACAACAATCCTAGCTTTATGGCTAGCAAAAAATTCATATTCTCCCCCCACATATGTATACTCATTCATGCAACATCTCATCGCATCATGCCACATCATACCATTCCATACATCTGTATATATAATTCTCATCATGACACAAATAAATAAACAATCACACGATTATACGCATTCATGATCGATAACATGCAAGCACATCAAGGCCTTAACATCACTTGTATCACAACACATTGAAATCATACAATCGTCATCATCGTATTTAACATACTCCAATCATCAAGCCAAACATATAATACTGCAAATAGAGCCTACCACAGTTTATCATAACAAAATATCAACTCAATGCAACCATGAAAAACCAGCAATCATGCGTAACATATATCTCAAACTAAAGACATCCAAACTCAGATCACATTGTTCAAACTAAAGAACCACATGCTCTAAACCAACTCTCAAAGTTTCAACTCAGTTAGATGGTTAACGAATCAGGAAACATAATTTTACAAACAGTAGGAAACCACCGCCCATTGGAACAAAAACCCGGGACTTGGCTCCAAACGGTAGGAAACCACCGCCAGCGAAACCAAAACTTTAGACTTAGGGGCTGGCAGAAAGAAGCCAATGCCCGGCGATCCTTGTTGCGCGAAAAAATTACAAGAAACAACATAATTTGGTCATTTTAAAGGCACACAACCATCAAAGAACATAAAAACTCATTCATCATACACCAAACTGCATAGAATTCCATTCCTTGCTTCCCAACCTTCTACTTCATGGACATAACTCACTATTACAACACACCACTCAACCAATTGCTAACCCAACCACTCATTGATACAACATCCTGAATTTCTACTGAATTTTTACTACACCAAAAAATTTGATATAACATTTACACACCATGAGCCATCTAATTTTATCTTCATAAAATTTTAATCTGATTTTCCCAATGTTCACTTCAAACAAATTCTTAGCTCCAATTCAATTTCAAAAAAAAAAAACTTAACCCATATTTCTCTCTTACATCATTCTTTTATTTCTCAATATCAGAAATTATGAAAAATTATCCCCACTGCCATATGCCCAGCTCATAGCCATCAACTCACTATTATCAATCATGAAAATCAACATGCCACATATAGTGATTTTTTTTTTCATTTCATTTGTACACAAATTCAACACAACCATGGTAAAAGGGAATTTGTTCAACTTACCATCTAATGGCCTCCTTCTCTACCAAAAATCAATTCTATAAAATGAAAATAAACTTAACATAACTATTACCTACACCATGTTATCACAATTCCGCAAGATGAAAAAAGCATAACCCCATGAACCCATACACATAGTAGTGAAAAATCATCTTATTAAAATTTCTATTCAAGGACCATTCTCAAAGGAACGAAACATCACTTTACGCCATACTTCATCACATAACAATGCAGAAAAATTAGAATAGAATATCTTCCCATACAATTGGTGGAGAAACACTCTTTTTTTTTTAACTTTCTCCTTTTCCTCTCACATTCAACGTTCAACACTTACCCCATTGACACCATGAACGGATACACATAGTACTGAAAATTTTCAACTTTCTCCTTTTCCTCTCCCACTAAACGTTCAATACTTACCAGCCCACTTAACTCTCCTTGATTCCACTTAATTCCTTATGCATGTGTAATATTACATACAATTTTAGCTTTTCCTATAGTTAGGATTCAAACACACAGCCCCTAAGACTCAAGCAACACTCCAAACTATATCAACCGTCACATTTTCTTGTCAATCAACACGCACATTAACATTTCAATAGCATCGACACATTCCATGAACTTAAGAAAAATAAAATCAAATAAATTTTGGTCATGCCAAATAAAGTATACGTCATCACCATATATAAGTTATGCCCAAAACACACATAAACACCCCATATGATAATAACACAATGTATTACAAATATACTTGTTCCAAATGCATACATTAGAAATCGAAACCCTGACCACCAACTCATGACAAGGCTTAAACCAATTGTACTACACTTCACTTTTTTTTATGACCATACATATTAATTCCATTAGTATTCCTCACATCCAATACTTCCTTAGAATATAATTATTTTTCTTGGGTCTTGCATCTGGTCACTTGGTTTGACTTGCACATAGTCTGATCTTCTCTTGACTCCTCTAGTCATTATTTTTTTTGTTGACTTTCAATTTGTCTTATCAATATAATCATCTATTAGTTGTACTCGTCAATTGACTTCACTCTTTTGGTTACTGCATTGACTTGGCTCATTTGGTGTTTTGACTTGTCTAGTTTACATTAGTCGTCTGATCAACTCAAGTTACCTTATCAACTTTGACTCATTTGGTGGAGCTTTTTATTTTGTCTCATTTGTCAATGTCATTGACTTTTCTTTTACTCTTCAATTTCATATTAGTTTCATCTGATCTCTACTGATATACTTTTATAAAGCTTACGTCAACTCATAAGCATTTGTTAGACATAATCAAATATATTTAAGATAAACTTACAACGTTGAATCACAATTTTTTATTAATATGTACTAGATAACATATAACTAGTGTAGGGTCTAGTGATGGCTTAGTCTAGTCTAATAAGTCGATCTTCGTATGAGTGTATTTTATTTTTTTATTTGGTTATATTGGGACTTACATACTTGAATCATTATGACTTATGTTCTTCATTTCATTATAGATTTTGTTAACATCAAAAACCGACTTAATCAATATTAGCAACTAATGAGGTTCGTAGCATTTGGTTCTAACAATCTCTCCCACTTTTTATGGTAAAAAAAAATTATAAGTATGGAACATGACAATTAGCTTATAGTTATGGTTCCAACTGATATTTTTCATTAAAACATTTTGAGTGTCAGCAAAAATTAATTTAGTTATACCAAACAAGAGATAAATTGCAGTGTGAAACCAATAAACCATTGCTCCACAATGTCCCAAATAAAAAAGAACAAAGCAAATACCTAATCACACACCAGTCATCCGTAAAAGCAAACAAAGACAAGCACAATCACAATATCAATGAAACATAATCGACCAGAGCGATTACTACAAGCACGATCATAAGCTAACCACACCACACAAGTTCATGCGTCTTCGTTCCAGCACTTCTAGCTAGATTATTAAAGTCAACGCAAATTCTAAAACAATATAGAAAAGTCAAAGATAGAATTATTGAAGTGAAATGCAAAATCAAGAACATTCTACATAGGTAAAAATCAAGAACATTCTATATAAGTTCTAACTAGAATGTTCTAGAATAATGTAAGTGAGATGGGGTCCATAAATACCCATGTACACTAACATTTCATCTATGCAAAATAACTAAGAAAACATCTAACACAACCATTCACAAGTACAAAACATACTACTTCCAACTAGTACTTTCACATTCTACTATCTCCATATTCTCTCTATCCCATCAAGTATTCCTTTCATAACCTGAAAGTACTAACAGTGGTACCATAACTACATTCGATCATATACTGGTTGTAGATAAAAATTTCAACTACTTCTAAAGAAAAAAAACAATAACTCATTATGTACAACTGTAAAAATATTTTCTAAACTCATGGCCGCTACTAATCAAACATAATCAATTCTAGTACCTATTTTCATAGGAGAAAATTATGATTTTTTGAGTGTCAAACTGAAGACATTCTTTCGCTCTCAAGATTTATGGGACATTATAAAAGAGGGATTCAATATTCCAGAAGACAATTCCACTCTTATTGTAGCTCAAAAGATGAAGATAAAGGAAAACAAGGAGAAGGATTCAAGGGATTGCTTTGCTCTTCAACAAGCAATTAATGACACAATCTTTCCAGGGATAATAGATGCCACAAGTGCACAAGAAACTTGGCACACAATACAAGAGGAGTTTAAATGAAGTGATAAGGTACGCAATGTTAAAATTCATCTTCTAAGACGAAAGTTTGAATTAATAAGAATGAAAGAATCTAAGAAAATAAAGACTACTATTCTAGAATAAAAGAAATAATTAGTCAGATGAGAGTTTATGGGCAAAAAATTATTGAGAAAAAAATTGTTGTGAAAATTTCAATTTGTATTCCCTAAAAATATGATGCAATTGCAACCACAATTGAACAAACGAAAGATTTCACTACATTGTCAATAACACAATTAATGGGAAATCTTGAAGCTTATGAACCAAGGTTTAAAAGGCATAAAAAATCAAATCTAAAATTACAGTCTTAGAATAAAGAATATGAAAGAAATAAAAGTATAGGAGAAATTTCTAGAAATAAATAAAATTCTAGAAGCTTCTCTATGACCCGTCAAGGAACATATCCTCGATGTGGCACCTGTAAAAAGACAAGTCACTTGGAAAAACATTCTTGTCATCATGGAAAACCTCAATATCAGTATTGCAAGAAATTTGGACACATGGAGAAATTTTGTCTTAACAAAATGCATCAAGCAAACTTTGCTGAAGAACATAAACAGGAGCAACATTTATTCTATGCTAATCAAGAATCTTCTAGTGAAGAAAGAAGTTGATACTTAGAGAGTGGATGTCGCAATCACATGGGCCAAAGATCAAAGCATTTTCATAAACACATATAAATTTGTCAATGTCAAAGTTTGGTTGGGAAAGAGCACCATACTGAAGTCTCAAGGCAAAAGAATTATCATGGTGGAGTCAAAGAAAGGTACGAAATTCATCAAGGACGTTTTCCTAGTTCTCAATCTTAAAGAGAATCTTTTAAGTATTGACAATATGATGGAGAATGGATACTCTTTTCACTTTGAGAAAGATACATGCAAAGTTTATGACATAAAAAAAGTATAAATTTGCCAACTAAAGATGGAGAAGAGAAATAAAAGCTTTCCTATAAGCTTCAAACCTGGAACTAATATTGGCATGAAGGCAGAAGTTGATGACTCATGGCTTTGGCATACGAGATTTGGCAATTTCAACACATGCCTTAAAGTTTCTATATCAAAAAAACATGATGAGATATCTTCCATGCTTGAAGGAGAATAATGAATCATGTGAAGGATGTCTCCTCAACAAACAACACTGATTACCATTCGCAACGAGAAAAGCATAGAGAGCAAAAGACATACTAGAGTTTATCCATACTGATGTTTGTGGACCAATGAGGACGTTTTCATATCACAAGAAGAGGTATTTCATCCTTTTCATTGATGACTTCTCAAGAATGACCATGATGAATTTCTTATAGGCAAAGTCAAAAATATTTGGAATATTCAAGAAAACCAAGGCCCTTTTCAACAAGCAAAGTGGAAAACAAATAAAAGTATTTAGAAGTGATCATGGAAAGAAGTACACATCTCGTGAGTTTGAAAAATTTGCAAAGATGAAGGCATATAGTGACAACTTACAGTTGTATCACAAAAAAATGATGTGTCTAAGACAAAAAATCAAACAGTCAGGGTGATCGCAAGATCAATGGTAAAAGAGAAAAGTATGCCTAACACTTTTTTGGGCTGAAGCAATTTACACTACAACGTACATTCTAAACAAAAATGTCCAACTAAGGTAGTTCAAGATAAGACTCCTATTGAAGCTTGGAGTGAAAGAAAACCATTAGCTAAAAACCTACAAGTATTTGGATGTATCTGCTACATACATGTTCATGATCAAAGGAGGTACAAGCTTGAAGACAAGACTATACAAGGAATATTCTTGGGATATAACACACAGTCAAAAAGTGATCGAGTCTACAACATATAGAAAAAAGCTCATCATTAGTCAAGATGTCAAGGTTGATAAAAATGCTCTTTGGAATTTGATGTAGGATTACCTTGTTCTTTTTAGAAGATTAATGAATATGGTGATGATTGATTAAGAAAACCAAGGAAATCCCCACTGGACATTAAGATAGCAAGTTATCTAGATGTGAAGGTTCCTTTCCAAGGTTCTATAGAAGTGAAGAATGGATTGATTAAAAACAAATAAGAGTGGACAACACATAAAAAGAGTAAAACCCAAGTCACACACACAAAGGAAGAAGAAAGCATAAAATGGAAAGGAAAGGAATGATAAAAATGTGAGAAGCACGCCACTATAAGGCTAGGCTAGAAAAAGCCATGGAAACCTTGAAGATGAGTGGATGTGTGTCGCCACTTGAATTAAGATTCAAGATAAGGCTTAAAAGAACTCCACTCCCTAAGGAGGAAGACTCTCACAATGGTTGGTACACAAAGGTGTTTAATTTTTTCAAAATATTCAACCCTCGTACAAGTGTTAGAGGTCCTCTTAAATAGAAGTGTCTAGGGGCCTCTTAGCAAAAACAAATAAGCTAAAAAGGATTACGATGCAAATAACAAAACCTAGAGTTTAGAAAGTAGGTCAACAAAGGAGCACATGGACACATTCTAGAAACCTTCTTGGCCAAGGCCAGGTGGATGCTCCATTTAGATGTTTCTAGACTTCTTGGTGGCAAAGGCATGTGGTCATCCTTTGTAGATGTTTCTAGAAAGCTTTGCTTTTTCTCTTTCCTCCACGTGTGTTCTCCAAAAGTCATCTAAATGTGCCACTTGTCCTTCCTTGTCCCACCTCTTAATGAACCTACAAAACAAGTTGATTTTGAATTAGCATGTTGGCTTTAGGTTAAGCTAATTCTTTGAGTCAACAAGTCAACCCAAAGTCAAGGTCAATAATTAAACTTAAAAATAGTCAACCAAGCCAACTTAATGGAATTTTAAACTAAAGAAAATAAAAGCAAAGGAAGGGATCAAGGAACTCCCTTTCTCTAAGCATGTGCCATGGGCCATCATCCTTCGTAGGGTTCAATCCTTTATCATTTTCCCCTTGTTTGATAGAATTTGACCTGAAATTCTTGAAGTCTTTGTTGATGGAGCTTGACTTGAGTTGATGAGAAGTTTCTTCATCTTTAATGATTCCATCCCTAGTCTTGGAGATGCCCTCTTTCTTTTTAATGCCACTCTCCCTTTCTTCCTTGTGCTTTTGTTCATCTCTCTTTGTTTAGGAAGAGAATGAAGAGTGGTGTTGCACCTCTTGCTTTGAAAAACTCTTTTTGTAGGCAAGTAACTCCTTGGTGAAAGCTTGCGCCTTTTCTTTTTCTTTTTCATCTTTTATTTTATTTTTGTCCTCATTTTTTTGTAGAGGTGGAAAAGGTAGGATTGTGAACTTCCACCCTAGGGAGGAGAAAACATAGGTGTTTGCATGACCATCATAAAAAACTTTTCTATTAAATTGCCATGGTCTACCTAGCAAAATATGGTTAGCTTCCATAGGTACAATGTCACATAATACCTCATCCTTAAAATTGCCAATTGAAAAGTTAATGAGGACTTGTTTAGTTACTTTTATTTCTTCTTCCTTAAGCCATGATAGCTTGTAGGGTTTGGCATGAGGAATGGTTTTCAAGCCAAACTTGTCCACCACCATTGGGCTAGTCATATTTACACAACTTCCACTATCCATGATGAAGGGACATATCTTGTCATTGATAAGGCACCCACCATGAAAAAGGTTTTGTCTTTGAAAGGGATATAGTTCTTTGGGAACTTGCCCTAGTTGGCGCCTTACCATTAAAAATCCACTTTTAAGAGGTTTAGTCCTTTCAATTGAAGATAAAGAAGTGTGGGAAGAAGTACTTTGGGGGGAAGGGGAAGAAAAACGTTCACTCTCATCATTACTCTTCTTTAAGATTATTGTCTTCTTGATTGGGCAATTCAAAGCAATGTGCTTATACCCCAAACATTTAAAACATTTAATGGAACTTGATCTTTGAGAAGTGGAATGGTGAGTGTGACCACTTGGTGACTTATTTTTTCTTGATGGTGTTTGGTGAGACTTAGAAGGAGATTTATCATGTTTCTCTTTAGCTTTTCCCTTCCATGAGAGACTATAGTAGTGGTTAGGTGAGTAACTCTTTCTTGCCCTATTTTTTCTTTTAGAATGAGTTTCAATCCTAAGGGCAAGTGTGAAAACATTTTGAAGAGTGGACTACTCATACAACTCTTGATGTGACCCCAACAAGCCCAAGCGCAAGTGCATCAACAAGCCCAAGCCCACATCAAGGCCCAATCACTAGAAGCATGATGAGAAAGATTCACATGGGTCTCTCACAAAATGATCAAGTCAATCATGGGCTTTTTACATTATTCACATGGGCTAAATAAATCTCTAAAATATGAGATTATGCATGAAGGGTGTAGTCTAGATTTAAATTAGGCCATTGTTTAGGCCTTGTTTTCTAGAATAAAAGTCAAACAATGTTAGTTGAATTGATAAAATTGGGATTGACTAAGCCCAATAGAAGATTTGGCCATGAGCTACCAAAGGTCCAAGGTGAACTAAGTGGAAGTAAACATTCCTTCCTACACCTTATGGATCCAATGCATCCAAGGGCTAGGAATGCTTCCTCCTTTTCCAAGGCATCATCCAATGGCCATGAGCCTTGCTCCTTCTTCAAGCCATCTTCCATGGCCAAGATTGAATGCCTTTCTCATCCAAGGGCTAAGAGTGCTTATGTGTATTTGCTTTCATATAAAATCCTAAATTTTAGGCTATTGTAATCACTCTTGAAATTTCTAATAGAATGTTTGTGTTGAGATCACTCCACTCTTCTATTATTTTGAGAGCATACATGGGTAACCTTCTCCTTCATCTCCTCCAGCCACCTTCCATACCATAGCTCCACCTCTACTCTTCATCTTCACCCAAAACCTCCATTGGCGAGAGCTCTTCTTACTCTTATCTTCATTTCCGCTGCATTTCATCTACTTCTTGGTGTCTTCCATGGATCTTCTTCCTCTCCTACACCAAAGACGTCCATCAACTCTACTTGCTCTTGTACGTCTCTCCTAAGATCATTCACAAACCTTTTCATTTTTTCTTTGTTAGTTTCTTTTATTCCAACCCTAAATATTTGAGACTCTAATTCTTTAAAGTACTCACTCACACACATAGGACCTTGGTGAAGCCTTTGGAGTGAGGACCAAATCTAACGTGCATAAGAGTTTTAATGTCCACCCAAGAAGCTGCGGGTGGCCCTTGGTCATAATTTTTACAAACTTTATGCCACCAAATTTTGGCATACTCTAAAAATCCTAACACTACTAGATCAACTTGTGCTTGATCCTTTACATGATTTTCATTAAAAATGTGTTCCACTTAAGATTCCCAATCAAGGTAGATTTTGGGATCACATCCACCATAGAACTTACGAATCTTTGGAGTTTCATTCTGTTTTTATGGTTGGTGCCTATAATGCTCCCTTTTCCTAGCCTCTCTTTGAAATGGTTGCAATTGTTGTTGAATTTGTTGAATTTGTTGTTGCATTTGTTGCATGTAAACTTGAAGGGTTCTTTCTTGTTGTTCTCTATCTTCTTGTCTCTTAAGCTCCATTTCTTGTAAGATTTTACCAAGGTCTACCAATGCACCTTGAGTGGCCATGGGAGTCACCATCTTAATTTCCTACAACAAAACTCAAAATCCGAGAAAAGAAGGTGTTAGTGACAATTGGTAACCAAACCCGAGACTAAGTATGGTCCAAAGAATTTCACCCAAGTGTTTTAGATCACTCTCCCCCAAAGCAATAAGGCAAGGCTACACTCAAATCCACCAAAAGGAGTGAAATACTTTTAAAATTTTTGAAACCTTCTCAAACGCAAACTCAAGTGGGTCGGCCACCAAACTTAAAAGAGAAAAAAGGAAAAAAACCACCAAACAAAGATTACTTAAGGACAAGCAAGAAAAGCACAAAGCTAAGGAAGTTAAACTCTAATGAAAGGAAATTATGTGACAAAACTTTTATCAAAACAAACAAGAAAAGCATATGAAAAGGCTCTATTGGAATCTTTTCCACCACTTGTCACACTCAAAGTGATGGTCAAACCGAGGTGGTCAATAGGACTTTGGGTCAACTATTAAGGTGCATGATAGTCCACAAAACTAGGGAATGGGAAGCGCTTCTTCCCCATGTAGAGTTTGCATACAATAGGGTTGTGCACTATGCCACCTCCCACTCTCCCTTTGAAATGGTGTATGGTTTTACCCCTTTAACTCCTCTTAATCTTCTTCCACTTCCCACTCAAGAGGCATGGACTTGCCAAGATGGGGAGGCAAAGGCAAAAATGATCTCCTTGACTTGCACACACAAGTCAAGGATGCCATTGAAAGGAGGGTGAAGAAGTATCAATAATTAGGCAACAATGGAAGGAAGGAAGTCCTTTTAAAGGAAGGGGATTGGGTATGGCTTCATTTGAGGGAGGAAAGATTTCCTACCCAAAGAAAGTCCAAACTTCTTCCAAGAGGGGATGGACATTTCCAAATCCTCAAGAGGATCAACAATAATGCCTATGAGTTGGATTTGCCTTCAAGTTACAATGTAACCAACTCTTTCAATGTAAGTGACCTCTCTCCTTTTGATATAAGGCTTTAGAATTCATGGTCGAATTCTCATGAAGAGGGGGAGGATCATGAAGATGTGACCACCTCATCAAGTTCCAAGGAGGCCAACCCTAGGAGGATAACTAGGAGCATGATAAAAGGGATGGCATTATCCTCTCTATCTTTATTTTGCATTTCTTTAGTTTCAATTTCTTGAAGTTGGTTGTGGTTGACTATTTTCAGTTGACTTATTGACTTTGACTTAAGGGTGGACTTGTTGACCCAAGATTAGCTTAACCTTAAACCAACATGCTAATAAATTCTTTAATTTTCTTTTGTAGGAATAAGAAAGGAGGAGGACCACATAGGAGACACTTGGCGTCCTAAGGAAGAGAGAGAAGGAACAAGACTTTCTAGAAGCATCTAGAAAGGGGGGCCCACATGCCTTAGACAGTAAGTCTTCTAGAAAGTTCTAGAACCTTCCTTTGGGAGCCTTGGCCATGAAGACTTGCGACCTAGATGGCTTGGACGAAATTTCACCCATGTGCACCATATGTTGACTTACTTTCTATAACATGCTAGATTTCTATTGTAACCCTTCTACTTTGTTGTTTTGCTAAGGGACCCCTAGACTTGTCTATTTAAGGGGACCTCTAACACTTGTACAACAGTTGAACATTTTGGAGAATTTATACACTTTGTGTTTCAACCTTTTGTGAGAGCATTCCTCCTTAGGGAGTGGAGTTCTTTCAAGCCTTATCTTGCCTTGGCAAGTGGCGGCATACACCACTCATCTTCAAGGTTGCCATGGCTTCTTCTAGCCTAGCCTTGTAGTGGCATGAATCTTCCATTCCTCCCTTTTCCCTTACTTTTCATTTTATGTTTCTTTAGTCTTCTTGGTTTATATTGTTTCTATTATATGTTTTTCCTTTTGGTTTCTTACTCTTCATTAATCTATTCTCCTCCTCTCTAGAACCTTGGAAAGGAACCTTCACATCTAGATAGCTTGCTATCTTAATGTCCTGTGGGAGTCACCATATTCATTAATCTTCTAAAAGGAACAAGATAATCCTACATCAAAATTGGGAAGATGAAAAATTTGTTAAAAGTAACACTTTAGTTTTAGTGCAAAATCTCAAGGAGAAACTCAAGAAGAGGCAAAAGATTCAAGTATGCATTTTCCACCTCCACAACAATAACTATAAGATTCTTCATCAAAGTCCACTCCAAGGCGAGTAAGATCTTTGGTAGACATATATAAAACTTGCAATATGTCAATAATTGAGCTAACTGCTATGAAGAAGCATCAAAGAAGGAAGTGTCGGTCAAGGCTATGTAAAAATAGATTAAAATGATTGAGAAGAATAACACTTGGGAGCTTGTAAACCATCCTCATCAAAGACATCATTAGAGTGAAATAGGTATATAAAACAAAGCTTAATCCAAATGGAACTATACAAAAGCACAAGGCAAGATTGGTCGCAAAAGACTACTCACAACAACCAAGAATCGACTACAATGAGACCTTTACTCCAGTCAAACAACTAGATACAATAAAAGCTCTAATAGCCCTTGCAACACAAAAAGGATGGAATATTTATCATCTAAATGACAAATTAGCTAAATGGAGTGCTCGAAGAAGAGAATTGTGTTGAATAACCACAAGGCTTCATCAACAAAGGCAATGAAGAAAAGTACTAAGACTAAAAAAGCCTTATATGGCTTGAAGCAAGCTCCTCAAGCATAGTATTGCAAGATTGATCAATACTTCATCGATCTAAGATTTAGGAGGGCCAAAAGTGAGCCAACATTATATATTAAAGCACAAGGTCAATATCATCTCATTGTCTCCTTATATATCGATGAACTTATCTATATAGGAAACAATATGAAGATGACGAAAGAATTTAAAGAAAACTTGATGAAGACATTTGTTATTGACCATTCTTGGCTTGAAGAACTATTTCCTCGGTATAAAGGTGAAACAACAAAAAGAAGTTATATTTATCTCTCAAAAGAAATATATTGAAGCTCTATTGAAGAAATATATGTCACTACTCCATCAATGGACGACATTAAGAGTTTGTCAGGATATGCTTTCTCCCTAAAATCAAGTAATTTCTCTTGGGGATCAAAGAAGAAAGCAATTATGGCACAATCAACAGTAGAAGCAAAGTATGTAGTCGTTATTGCAACTACGAGTCAAGCAATATAGCTATAGAGCATACTTGAAGAAATGCGTGAACCACAAAATGGGTCGACTATTATCTATTGCACAATAAATTGACAATAGTAATAGCAAAAGATCCAATCCACCATCAAAGAACAAAACACATAGCCATTAGATATCACTTCATTCGAGATGAAAAGACAATTAAACAAATTCGACTCAAGTACTGCCCAACAGAATACCAAAATGCAGATATTTTCATCAAGGAGGAGTATTAAAGTATAATGCAAATTCTAGAACAATAAAGAAAAGCCTAAGATAGAATTATAGAAATATAATTCAAAATCTTGAATATTATAGAAAAGCCTAAGATAGTAGGAAAAAATCAAGAGCATTCTTCATAGGTAAAAATCTAGAACATTCTACATAAGTTCTAGCTAGAATGTTCCAAAATAATCATGTAAGTTAGATGGGGTCTACCAATACCCATGTACACTAATATGTGATGTATGCAAAACAACTAAGAAAACATCTAACATAACTACTCACAACAACAAAACATACTACTTCCAACTACTACTTTCACATTCTGCTATCTCCACATTTCTTTTTATCCCTTCAACTATTCATTTCACAACCTCAAAGTGCTAACAGACACCACTACCAATCACTAATGTTGTCCGACATGAGAAACAACACACGTCTGACCTTACGATCCCAAATAAAATGTGTCTCAAGCAACACGAACGTAAATCACTCATAACAAGGAGAATCAACTAAATACAAATTGCTTGTAATTAGAATTCATGATACTTGAATAACTATGTTATTTCTTTGTTGTTGCATCTCATTGTATTCATTGATTAATCATACTCACCATTAGTAGCATATATCTATTCTTATTGGGATTGAATGACCTTGTTTATTTATTTCATTCTCAAATAATAGTTGCAATTGACACAACACTCAAAATATTTAACTGATATATAAAGAATTGTCCAAACCACAACACTAAATGTAACATCCCGATTAGATATTATTAATTTTAATAAATAAAATAGAGAAAAAAAACAAAGCCTCATTTAATATATATCATTTCTAAAAACACGGGAAAATTAAAACCATTTATTACATCACCATTACTCAAAATTAATAAATTTCAACAACTATCATAAAATAAAATCCATATGATAATAGTCTTATGTTATCCCCACTCCGGCTCTATGCCCCACCATCATCACCTGCAACAACCAGATAGGGTGAGCTAACAGTACAAAATTATATATATACAAATCATATATATAAGCATACATTAATCAGAGAAACTCTATCCTCTGATTTCATACAACATGGCCATCACCATGTTATCCATGTTACATCTTTGGATGGTAACCTTAAGATATCCTTGCTACCACACCTATAAGCCATAACTTGTAGAACACGTACGGGAAACTAGCTACGGACCACACTCTGTAATGGCAGGTGGAGTTTCCAATATGAACCATAGTTCGTACTTTCAACACAAGATTAGCACATCACTTGCCACAACATGTGATTGCCCAATCAAGTAGAGACCCTCCGTACGAGCCACAACTTGCACACTCACACCGATAAAACTCGCCAATCTGAGCCACAACTCAAGGAATGATCATGTTCATCCACCATCTCGAGCCATATCTGAAAGCATGTGATTCCTAGCAACAACTCAAGGAATGCCACGTGTTTACCTTCTATCCCGAGCCATAACTTAAAGAATACGATTCTAAGCCTTTCAAGGAAGGCTCCAACAAGTTCATCTTTAAGGTATCACTCAAAGCATTGTAGACCATGCACAACCAAAGAAACAAGCCAAGGGTCGTGTTAAACTCTAAATCTCGTTATGCACATGAAACTACTATTCAAAGCACACCATACAAATAGTTGACCATGGACCCAGGAAATATATTATGCTTCCACGAACCTGTCCGCTCGTGTTCCAACCCCTACGAACCTCCTCGCTCATTGTCCAACTCTACGGACTTCCTCGCTCGTAGTCCAACACACGTAATTCATCCAGCTGCGAACCTTCTCGCTCACAGCAGCTATCAAGTGTGAGCACAGAACATACATGAGAGCATCATAATATGAACCTCCCCGCTCATACTATCATGTGTTTACCACCAGCCATAAACTTGCCCGTTCATGACACAATCAAGGTTCTCTTGGTCCAAGTCCCACATCACAACACACAAAACGCAATTAAAAAGAACATGTTGCCTCTACGCTATCACCTGGCTCTGCCTAAGCGCCGCCAGACGACATTCCATTATAGACCGTCTGGAAAAAATCTTTCACCGCTAGGCGCCAAGCTCAACCAAACCTACTATTCTAGTCTTTGTCGCCTAACGGTTCACTCCTCACTGCCAAGTGCCTCGCGCTCCAGGGATGCCCCTGGTACCCCAATCGCCTGGCGACCTCTCCCGCGTCACCAAACGTTATACCAATAGCATGCCAGCTACTGGTTTAGCACCCCAAAATAGGTTTTAGCACTCCCCACAATTCAAACTCACATTCAGATTACATGTTTATTTTTACAACTTTCATTAGACAGCATAATTACCATGACACACACACACACACTCAAAGTCATATAAGCATACATACTTACATTCATAATTTTACCCATGGCTTCACTTAAGTATGGTCAATTGTATTTATAAATTCAAACAAATTAACCAATACTGACTTTAACAATAAGTTACAGTATCACAAATAACTCATTACCAACTAGTATTACTCAACCTCTTTTACTTCTAATGTACTATACCCAACTCAAGCTTTTACCAACTCTCCATGACAATTCAATCATTGTTAGATCTCCATCCATTACAATTGGTCAATTTTATATAATTATCACATGCAGGATTTAGCCTCACCCTCACAAAATCCCAAAACGTTCCTAGAACAATCACATAATGTAATTGCCACTATTGCAATGTTTATCACCTGGTGGTGCATACTTTCCGCTAGGCGGCACATCATATTATGGACAAACCCTAGATTTTTTCCAGCACCCGTGATGAACCCTAAACCCTTAAATATCGCTCTCGTCAATTAAGCACATGAATTCACATAAATATGTGGTTTTCCACATAGAGACTCAACCAATAATTTCATACCTTTGCAATTTATCATTATTGAACTCTAAGAATCATATTTAGATTTCAGTTACACCCTTCAAAATTAACATGGATTTATCATTATCACATGGATCCTTCATGGTTTATATCCCAATTCGGACACAATATTACGCATACATTGTGTATAGAATACTATCACAAGAAACCTAGAATAATACAAAATCCATAAAAAAATTGCAAGAGCAGCACCAGCGTTCGCATCACTTGGCGGAGTGACCCTTGCCACCAAATGGTTCATCACAAAAACACAAAAATGGGTCCAGCTCTCATGCATCGCCTGACGGCTTTGAATGCCTGCCAGGTGGTTTCTAGAATTTTCTAGAAATGTGAAAACAAATACACTTTTGATCATGCAGAGGCACCACATTTATACATCATGATATGAAACATAATAAAATGAACTGACACATAAATAAGCTCCCCTAACCTGGTAATATGTGCTCCAATTGCAAAACTTAAGTTAGCATTTTGATCCACAAAGCCTACCTCACCCTCCCCTTCGTTCAGCTCTTCCTCTTACTCACTAAAATACAGTGCTTACTCTGAAACTTCTCTCTCAAAGAATGCATCAATGGTAGTCTCAACAAAAACCACTCTTTCACCCTTAATTGGCCTCTTAACCATGCCTTGATTAATCTTAATGGCAGTAAAAACGAAATTTACATTAAAATTAGTTTAATGGTTATTCAATGACTCCCATAACATGATTTTCCAACCCCATTCCAATTGACCTCTTAGATGGCTAGGTTTTCTGACCTTTCCCATCCATGCCAAAAATAATTTTAGCAAAAAGAAACTTATTTCACGTCTACCAAGACTAGAACACACAACCATCCAATTTCAAAGCAAGCGCACAACCAATTCAACAAATTCATGTTTCATGATAATTCTTATAAATCTAGGATTATGTTATCACTAATCATGATCAAGTAGCTTATTATTAAAATAATAAACAATTAAAATACACCCAATTGGCATGACTAAGTACTCTCAACCACTTGAGTTAATGCTATTCCTTGTCATTAATTCTAGCATTAATTACCATAAAGGTTCCCATTACCCGCATTTATTAAATAATAATTTATTTAATTATTTAAATTTCTCAGGTCTTACAATGACGACCTTCTAGAATGAAAGTACCTTGGGAGCTCTACTCAACCCCGAAGTTCTGCAATATAACATAAGAAAATTAAAATCTAATTTGTATAAAATCATATTATTATTTAGATAAAAGTTAAACGTGTAGGATCCCGATGATCATAGCGAGGCTAACTTCCACTTTTCATGACAATATGGTGGTAAAGGAGGCTTAGGACAATCACCTTCAGAAGGTGGAGGCCTAGACTTTTCTTTTTCTATCAATATTTCATCTTCAAGCTTTTTATACTCACCACCAAACAAGAAGTGTGGCTATTTATTATGAGCATTTATCCCATGGGTTTTTATCATCTTTTCCTGTAACATATAAAATTTATTTTATGAATTAGTTCAACCTGTACACAATTTCAACAAATTGAATTCAAGTAAACTAGTCTTTCATCCCTCATATACACTAGACTCAACAACAGAGTCCAAGTCTTTTCATCAATTGCCTTGTATATCTCACATCGATTTTAATTCCTTTTAGGTTCAAAGATAGACCTAGACATCAGTTTTGTCTTAAAACCACTAAATTTCTTGGTAATCGATGGTAAACATTTATTTTTAAGCATCACTACATTTGGATAATCAAGTGTCCTCTCCAATAAAAAAATGCACATTAATATAATAAAACTATAAATTCAACACATTAATGAATTTACCAATAAATCTTGTCATATCATGTTCTGGTCAACTTCAGACACATGATCGAAATTAGGAGTGAAGAAGGATATTATGTCACGTACCAGTACTCTGAAATAGCTTCTGAAGATGTTTGCATTAGGACTTGAAGTTATACTAGTGACGAAGTCAACAATGACAAATGTCTCACCAATAGCTTGTCTCATCAAGATTTATCTTAATCTAGTGCCTCCTCTAGTGGGTCTCGTTGTAGGTCCTTCATCTCTTGATGAATTATGATAGTGATTGATATATTTGTTGTTAAAAGAAAAAATACACAAAAAGATTAATAACAAACATTTAAAATATCAAATAACATATTATTTAACAAAACACAAATTTGTAAAAAAAAAATGAGATCCATACATAAAGTTATGGATTTATCATCTGTATATTCCCTCATCGTGATCTTCCCAAATTGCATGTACATTTATCATTGTCTTAAATGGACGAGTGTCAACAATATGAAATTTACTCAATTTCTCTTCATTAACATCAATTTATTTTTTCCCATGAAGAGCGACAACCAATGTCCAAGCACAAGATTTTTTTAATAAAAAACTTAAGATGCTTGATGTGCCATGATAAAAGAATTAAGATGAAGAGAGTTGTCACATCATTTCCACGTCATTTCTACGTAATCTAAGTGAATGGGCCAACATTTAAGGCCTAGTAGTGGCATTTTTGCAATTCTGCACCAAGTAGTGGCATTTTTGTAAATAGTAGTGGCAGAGTTGATTTGACCACGAGAATTTTTATGTCATTTGGGCATGCAGCCGCACTTCATCTCTTTTAACCTCCATTTTCACATTTTCAAGCTTTGGTAGGTGTCCATGGAAGTGCTCCTTTCGTTTTTAATGTTTTTGCACTAGTTTTTACCATTTTTATGCTCCTTTCGTTTTTAACGTTTTTGCACTAGTTTTTACCATTTTTATGCACATTTGACAACATCCAATGTGGGATTTTCGTTTTGAATTCATTTGGTAGCTTGGGCATCTCATTTGTGGATTGTATTGATTTGGAACAACACCCATGTTGGGGTGTTTGGTTTTTTATATCACAATAATGTTTTTCATTCCATTGAAGCTTTAGAATTCTCTTTTGCTCTTAAAATTGTGTTTTGATAATTTGTAAGTTAGGGTTTGATGCCCTGTTTTTGTGAATCTCATTTTGAAGGGCTTGTGTGCTCCATCTCCATTCCTAGATAAGCTTTTTGCATTGATTCTTGACGAAATTGAAATGAAACCATGAGATTGTTGGTTATTTTTGGGTTGTATTCGGAATTGCATTTGTTTCAAGTTGTGTTTTGATGATAAATATGTGTACAACTTACGACATCAAACTTCAATCCATCTGCTACTTCTGATTTAGTTTTTTGCTTAATGCTTTAGAGTAGATGAATCTATCTTTTTCTTAATATTAGATTTGGAATATTATTGGTAAGTAATTTAGTTTTTAAGTAAGCTGAAACATACAAAAACTACAACAATCTACAATTGTTGGAAACGAAGTTAATGTTTTTGGTCATAATTGTTTTGCTTTTAATGCATGAATTTAACCGCCACTAATTAAGAAGGAATTGGATGGCTATTGTTAGATTCTTATATGACTTAACTTACATGATAAACTTTGTGTATACTTGTATATATAAGTAAGAAGTGTAGAATAAGTATCACGGATGGGCAAAATATCAAATTTTCTTGATTTCATCTACTTTTGTTCTAATCCAATCCATTTAGCTAAATATCCAATCCATTTAAAATCAATTTTATTGGATCCAAATTTCAATTTGATCTACTTTTTACATATTTTATGGATTTGATATCCATTCTCTAAATCCATATTTTTAAATATGAATAATCCAAAAAATCTAATCCAAATCTTGCAATCTAAATTTTTAGTTGGATTAGGTTGAAGGTCGAGATAGACTAGCCTAAATTTTGCCATATTCAGTTAGTCGGTGCGAACCAAATAAGGTCGTATTCGGCAAAGTCAACCATGTACAAAATTTGCTCATATTCGGCCAAATTCAATCAAGTTGACCCCGGTTGAAATTTGGCCCAGTAGTCCCTGGTCAAAATTTGGACGTATTCTGTCGAGTCGACCCCGAACCAAATATGAGCGCATTGAGGAGTGTTGACCCCGGACAAAATTCGATCGTATTCGACTAAGTCGGCCCCGTCAAAATTTGGTTGTATTGAACTGCGTCGGCCTCGACCAAAATTTAGTCGAGTTGGCCTCGACCAAAATTTGGCTCTAGCTAAAATTTGGCCTTATTTGGCTAAGTAGACTCTAGCCGAAAGTCGGCCAAATCTAGTCAAGTCGATCCTAACCAAAATTTTGTCGAGTCGATTCTTGCCAAAATTTGTTTGTATTTGGCCATGTTTTCCCGACCAAAATTTGGTCGTATTCGACCAAATTTTATCGAGTCGGGCTTGACCGAAATTGGGACATATTGAGCTGAGTCGGTCTTGACTGAAATTTGTTCGAATTTGGCCGAGTCGACCCTTGCCAAAATTCGGCCAAATTCGACTACGCTAGCCCTAACCAAAATTCAACCGAGTCAGCCACGACCGAAAGTCATTCGAGTCGATCTCATGCTGAAATTCGGCTGAGTTGACCATGACCAAAATTATGCAAAATTCGATCGTGTTAGCCCTCAGGACAAATGTTTTAGAATATTCAATTTAAATTTCTATTGTAAAAAATGAATTCTGAATTTTGAACTTGATCCAAATATTTGGATCTAGATTTTTAAAAATATTAAACTAGTTCTGCTAAAAAAATAGGTTTAGATAAAAAATTTGATCCAATTATTTGGATCTAAAATGGATATGGATTAGATCATTAAAAATCCAATCCATGATCCTGTCTAACTATGATGGAGTGAAAACAATTAATTAATTATATATATATATATACATATATATATATATATATATATATATATATATATATATATATTTTTTTATAAAAAATGTTATTTTAACATCATATATTTAACTCACTTTTGACACCAGCTTATGTGTCAAACGGTTAGCATTTCAGTTTAATATATTTATTTATTTTTGAAGTGTGTCACGTGTGGTGGTTCGAGGGAAAGTTAAGAGTGTATTTCAAAGGGAAAAAGGAAGGTCGTCTGAGTCGAGTGAGGACAACCGGTGTGTTTCGTCTTCTTGACGACATTTTGTGGTGGTATAGGGTGTTGCTCTCTCCTTCCATTACTTATTTGTGTGAGTTTGTTGGTAAAGGTGTGGGCTTTGGTGCAGAAGCCATGTGAATGTTTTTCGGCTAGTTCATCTTCTCGACGACATTGTGGTTTTACAGTGAGTTAACCGTATTTGTGTTATTTTGGTTTGTTGTATTGTAGATGTTAATGGGTGAGTGGATTTCTTAAAGTTGATGCCTTTCGCATACACACAGAAATAAAGTTGAAGGTGTCTGATTATTTCCAAGAACTACATGTTGATGTTGACCATATTCGTTTGGTTAATGAGTTTCCTTTTCGTCGTTGTGCGTGGTTTGATAGTGTGGAGTGTGGTCTTCCTTTGTTGACCCGTTTTTGGGGTTTTGTAAAGGTGTCACCTTTGTAAAGGAAACCATAGTCGCATGATGTGAAGTTTTTGGGCATGTTGTTTATGGTGAAATTTGGTGTTGTGGCTCACTAATTTTTGGATGGTGTTATAGTTTGATGTTTTGTGGAACCTTGGGAGGAAATCATGGCCTTTATTGTAGTTTGACTTCATGGGCAACTTATTTTGGTAGATTTTAAGTCAGATGAATATGTTTTGTTTGTGTTGGGTGCGATTTTTTTTTCTCCAAATGTATTGTTTTTTTACAGTTGTTAGGTTTGCGGTTAATGATTTGGTTATTGGTGGGTTGGTTTAAAGATGTTGTGTGTTTGCATGTGTTATCTTGGTTGTATTTGTGCATGTGTTAAAATTGATGTGTTTATTTTTGTTAAAAATTTGTGTGACTGAATTCAAATTGTTTTCTATTGGTGAGTGATTTTTGATTCAGTGAATAGAAGTGTTATAAGTCATGGCTTTTAACAATACAATTAATGAAAAGGTTTGTCAAATTTGCTATTGTAATGTGTTATGCTTTTGATGTCCTTCCTAATGGAAAGTCGTAGCTTTATAATTTATTTTTTGTTTTGGTGTATGGTAGACTCGGTTGCATATATTTTGTTATACAAAGTACATTGTTGAAATGAATGGGTTGATCTTGGTCAACCACCATGCAAGGATTGCAGATACATCATTCAAATGGTCTTTGCACATGGGTAATCCATTACCAATTTGGAACCCTATTATGTTAGAGTTGGTGAAGCGTTGATTTTTTGTTAGCAATTCATTTCGTATCATGCAACGGTCGATTCCTTTAACCATTGCTGACATTTGTATATGTTTTAGGATTGGGTGTAGGTGTAAGACCCGGGAAAAAAATAGACTAAAGGAAAACACATGGGAAAAATTAATGACTTCATTAAGATTGTTGATTTATTTAATTTAATTCGATTATTAAATTATGAAATATGAAATAATTATTATTTGAGTGATTTAAGTTATTGTTGTATTTATAATAATTATTTAAGTGATGTAAGTTATTGTTTTTTATTTTAAATTTTAATCTAATTATGATTTGTTGAAAACGAGTGTTTATAACATGCAAAGCGCGTAGGAAATCTTGAATAAGCATATAGGTTAATGGTTGAGGTATATGGTATGTGTGCAAGGACACTGGTTTGAACCTGGTTGGTTGAGTTTTGGTGGTGTTGGTTTAAAATCATATTTTTTTCTCATTTAAAGTGTGGGCCCACAAAACTTTTCCAATTAAATTTCTCTCTCTTTTCACGTTGCTACATGCAATGCTTCACGTGTAATGTTTGCTTCTAAAAAGTGGAAAACTTGTTGCCAGAGAAAAGAAAATGATCAATCAATTAAGATTTTGGTTTGTTTTATTTTTATTTTTTAGAATTTTAACTGAAAGATTTAATATAGGGTTAGATAAGGTCAAACCCCAAAAGATTTTAAGGGTATATAGGTTGAAAGTTAGGGTTTTAGAAAAGAAGAAGATTAAAGAAATTGAGAGTTGAAGCCTACGGGAGCAGAGTGAAAGAACCAAATCCAAGTAGGGGAAGCCAACCTTATTTTCTTGTTTGATCTTGATTTTCTCTATGTTTTATGCTAGCCATGGATGTATGTGTTTCATTTCTTTCACTGGCTTATTTCATCACTGGTGTGGGGAGCTTTAAGAATGTGGTGGGTTCTCTTTGAACTGTGTTAATGTGCTGCAACCATATGTTGGGGTTGTACTGCGGTGTGGGGTGCGTATTTTTTGTGGTCATTTGAGGAGAATGGGTTCTCTTCTTTACCATGCGATGAGTAACTCGTTGGGTTGTTTCGAGTTTGTGCATGCTGGCATTTTCGTGGTCACTGATGCATCGGGGAAAGAGACGTGGCTATGGTGTCTAGTAGTAGTGGGTTCATATAGAGTTATAAGGTGATGAGTGGCGTGAGCGAGGGTGGCTGAAGTTGTTTCATGTGGAGGTAGTTTCATACTTGTAGTTGATGCATGAATATTGGAGTGAGTTAAAACACTATTATGGGAGGGAACGTGAGGCATCTTTAAATCCTTTTTGGTTTTTACTTGTACTTTTTTATCCTTCACGTATTTTTTAACGTACCATGGTGTGGCAGCATGTGAGTTTCCTGTTGTAGTGGTTCACTTTTGGTTGGTTCTTTATATCATAGGTTTAGGTGATTGGGGAGAGATATATGGATGAACACTCAGTATGTGTTTCTCTTTTTCATTCACACTTTTCATTGGTTGATGGGTGCAAGATTTCTATACTTTTCTTAGTCACGGGTCCCACTTTTGCTTTGAAGGTGAGAGGTTACGTGAGAAGGTTGGAAGCATGAAAAGGTTCATGGGTTTCATGAAAGGAAGCATGAAAGTGCAATGCATGGTTTTAATGTTTAAATGGTGACTTTAATTGGATGTGGTATTTTGGGAGGGCCTACAGGGAATAGAAATTCTCTCTTTTCACTCTTTTTCAGCAAAGATTTCTCTCTCCTTTTGTTTTTCTTTGTTTAGGACCATACGTATATTTTTTTCTTTACATGGTGCAGATCACGTAAAAGCATTGCAATATCTCTTGGTTTCTTTTGTTAAACAAATCCTACCACCTATGATTTTGGCTTGATGCTTCTTTACATGAATTTCTTGTCTCTCTTTAGCTATTGTTTTTTATTTGGTTCATAGTCAAGTGCAGTACTTGTCTTCCTTTGTATGTTATTTTAAATTCACGTTTGGGGTGGTGTAGAGGAGTTACATTGCATGATAAAAGAGTGAACCATAGCTTTTCCATGGTGCATGACTTCTCTTTTCCTTTTTATTCATGGTGCAGGTTTTCTTCATTTGCACACCACAGTGCTTTTCTCTTTCTTCGTTTTTTTTTTGTCTCTTTCACGTAATGCATAGGAGTTAATTTTGAATAGGTGGGCCACACATATATGCTATTACTTGTTTAAGCACGTAGAGGTACAATAATAATATAGACTTCTTATGTTGTTGGAATGTTTGGTTGGTGCATGGATGGGGTCCACGTGCAAGGATTGGTTTCTCTTTAAGCTTTTGAGTTGCAGTGTACTATATGATGATGTAGTGGTGCAGGTTCCTTTCAAGTTTTGTTATTTTTCTTACTTATTGTTAGAATGATTGGGATTGATGTTTTTTTAAATCTAAGCTTGGTTTTTGGAAACTTTTAAAGGTTAGTAGTTTTGAGAATAACATGCATAAAGTGGTTTTACGTTAAGGTGCATTCACATGTTTTCTCTATAATCTATCTCATGGTACTCCTTGTAGGGTGGCGGTGGTGCCTCTAAGAATTGTATGCTATCACTTTTTAGTTTGTTGTTTGGCTTTCAAGTTTGGTCTTTTAGCTCACGTGATGGTCTTGGGGCTCACATCACTAGTGCAGGGAAGGCAAACGACAGCGGTTATTTTGCACTTTTGGCTTTGGGTTCGCACCCGAGGCATATACTGCCGAGGTAAAAAGACTCTCGTTTATGCCTCGGTTATTAACCCAAGGCAGAAAAAGTAGTTACTGCCTCGATTTCCTCCAACCGAGGCCTAATTGTGTATCAGAAATAAATAAAAAAATTCGAGGGAGCAGCGGCGGTGCAGGCGGAATGAAGGGTTGCTACTCCAAGTCCTTCAACTTCACACCCACCACTTCTTCCCCACTCCCACCCCTTTTCACAAATTCCCCAATCTCCTTCTCCAAACAAACCACCCTCAACCCTTTTGAACCATCTCAACAAAACCTCTCAGAGCACTCTTTGCATAAACACCCATCACAGCTTCGAAACCCTGCTTCCGCGAAATCCCGACTCACGATTGGATCGTCGAGGATTGACAAAACGAAGTGCTTCAGAAACGACGCCGTGCCCCCGTGCTAGCTCTGCTGGTACGCGTGGAAGCTCTCCGGCTGCCACCGCTGGTTCGCCTGCGACCGCTTGATGGCCGCCATGAGCGAGTTCGACACCGGAGCGAGTTCCTCCTCATCGCCGCCGCCACCCCCCTTGGACGACGGAAGCCGGTCCAGCGATACCCCAACGGAGCAGTGGTAAAGCCGGAACAAAGGCTGGGGTGCAGTGGAAGAAGAAGAAAAGATTTGGATGTTGTGTGGGGATGCTCGGAGAAGAAGAAAATCGTGATGGTTTGCGCGGCTGCAAAAGGATTTAGGGTTTTTTAAACCCTACGAAGCCATACTGCCTCGGTTAATTCGAAACTGAGGCATATTGTCTTACTATATGCCTCGGTTGGCAATAGACCTGAAGCAAAAAGGTTCATACTGCCTCGGTTATAAAAGAACCGAGGCATATTCTATCAGTGAATTAAAAAAAAATAATACAGCCAAGTAACTGCATCGGGTAAAAAAACCTGAAGCAAAAAAGCTATTAGGCCTCGGTTCTATGGTAACCGAGGCATAAAAGCAGTTAAAAAATTTCAGATTTTGTGAACAGCGCGAATTCGCAATTTTTTTTAAGTTATATGCCTCGGTTAGTATAACAACCGAGGCATAAAAGGTGCATTTAATTACAAAAATGCCACCGCATGTTTATATGCAGCGGGTATGCAGGAACCGGGGCATATACTGCGATGTAAAAACTTTAAAATGCACTAGTGCATGTAAATGTTGTTTGCCTTCTTTATGGCTTTGGGTGCAAGTAACATGAATGCATATCTTCCTTCTATTCTTCTTTGGTTGCTTGGTTGTCCTTTATGGTGATTGAGTTTGAATGAATGTTACTGTCGCAACCGAATAAGAAAACGAGTTTGAAAAGAGATTTGGGAGTCGCCACCATAGTTATTCTGGAAAACTATGGAAAACCATAAAAATAAGACAAGTCTGCGAAAAACCAGATTTTGGATCCGAGAATCGGTTATGCGTAGGGAATGTGTTAGCACCCTACCGCGCCCGCCCGAAGGCGGTACCTTTAATTAAAAATGCAAAGTTGATGTGATTTTCAAAATATTAATTTTCCCCAAAAATATTAAGACAAAAATGCTAAAAGAAACAAAATATATTTTTTTAATTTTTTGGGTCCGACAAGGATTGACCTTGGTCCTACATATTCTCATTCAAAATGAGAAATCAGGGTTACGTAGTTCTTTCAAAGATATTTGAAAAACAATTAAGAAAATGATTTGATTTTTTGGAGGTGAACCTAACAAGGACTGTCCTTGCTCCTACGTATCTCACAATGGAGAATCAAGGATCACGTAGTTCTTAAAAAGACTTTGTTTGAAAAAGTTTATATTTTTATATTTTTTTGTATTTTTTTGAATTACTTGAGAATACATGTCACACGACGCGGGCGGTCGGACAAACACTAAAAGAGAAAGAAAATATTTTTTGGTATTTTTGAAAATGAGTGTCACACAACGCGGACGACTGGACAGACACAATGAAAGAGAACTTTTTTATTTTTTTATATATTTTATTTTTTATAATTTTCAAATATTTTTTTTTCTATTTTTTTTTTGTAATATTTTTAATTTTCAAACATTTTGTTTTTTTTTTAAAGAAAATAAAGAACAACAAAATAAAAGATAAAACTTAATTAAGAAGGATAAAAGTGAAAAACTAAAATATGATGGTGCATGAGTAATGTATGAGGTGTGTGTACAGGAAAAATGGGAGTGCAACAAGTAAAACTTAAGCAAGCTTAGAGCAACAACCAGAACACAAAATCAAGAGGGGTGTGGAGTTAACAGTTTTGGGGTTACATGTAACAAGTGACCAACAGTAAAAACAAGTAGTGGTGAAGAAATTAGAAACCAGTGGTGCGCGAGGTAACCCAGCCCATCTTCTCCTTTCCTTTTTTTCAGAAAAACCCTGGAGTGGTTTCTCCTTCCCCTTCACGCATGGAAGGCCTATGGCCAACCAAGAACCAGCTGCCACGCAATCTATGTCAGCCAAAGTCATCACCGGCCACGTCATTTACCACCGGAGCCGTCACCGTTGACGTCGGAGGCCACCCCTTTTCTCCTTTTCTCTCGCAGGATCGACACCCGCGCTAGGAGTCACCGTCACGCGTCTGCTCCTCAAGAACTGCTACTACCATGGCCACTGCACCGCGTCATTACCGTCGGAAACGTCACCGGCAACATCCTGTGCTTAGTCCGAAATTGCAAAACCGAGCCACCACACCTCCATCTCCCTCAAACTGCTTCACGATTCACCGTTTGAAGCTCTGTTTCGCCTCTATTTCTCTATTTTTGGAGTTCAGATTATTGGGTCCTCTTTGTTGTAGATTGGATGGTGTTGGAGGACGAAAAATTAAGAATGGTTTGTACAAGTAGAATGATGCGGAGTGCTCGATGAAGAGAGGAATCTAGAGGTGTGTAGAGTAGGAACGGTTGGTTCTGGAAGAATGGTGTGGTGGTTTTGTGTTGTGTTGGTAGAGACCAATGCGTGGAGAAGGGGAGAGTGGGGCTTTTGGCGTTCACATGAATTGATGGTGTTTTCTCTCAATTCCGTAGAGGAAGAGAAAAGGTAATGAATGAATTCCCCCCGGTGGTTCTCTGTGGATGGGTTTTTTTTATGGAAAAAATGGAGAAGTTGAAGTGTTTTTCTATTTTGAGATATGTGATGGTGATAAAGGAGAAAAAGGAGATGGTGAAAAAGTGAAGGTTACATGTTGAACAGTTTTGTAAAAATCGATGGATTGATTTTGGTTGTGGCGTGTAATGGCTAAGGGAATAGGCCGTGATGATTGGGAAGGGGCGTGGGTTCCCTTTTTAGGGTTGCAGGGTTGCAGGAGAGATTGGTTTTACATGAAAAAGTGCATGAAAAAAAATAAAAGTAGTGGTTTGCTTGTGGGCCCGGATGTGATTTAGTGGTTTGCTTGTGGGCCCGGATGTGATTTAATTTCTTTTTTCAATGAAAACCTTTTTCTTCCTTTTTTCAATTTCGGTGCAGGTGAGTAATGAATTGGTGAACCATTAGAAGGAAGAGTGACACGAGTCACTTCTTGAATGGAGGAGAATTGGGGGGTACGAATAGAAAAAGCATATGAGTGAAATATTGGACTATTAAACCATTAAAGAGGAAAAAAGAGATTCGTTTCTTTGTCTTTTATTTTTTTCTTGTATTTTTATGTTTTCTTTTTTCTTTGTTTTTCTTTTACTTTTTGCTCTTTTTTTCAAATATGTTTTTTTTTTCTTTTTCTTAAATAATAAAAAAGTAAAAATAAATATGAAGAAAATTTGTAAATAAAACAAAAATAAACAAAACAAGAATAAAACGAAATAAAAATAAAAATAAAATAAGATGAAAATAAAAAAAATAAAATAAAAGTAAAATAAGATAAGGACAAAAAATAAAAATAAAAATAAAATAAAAAAATAAAAAGTAAATAATACATTATAACTCGGACAAAATTGGGTGTTGACAGTTACTCTTTGGGTTCGTTGTATGAGTGTATTGTTTGATAAGTTGATGGGTTTATGTTATGAAACTTTATTTCCTATGCATGATGTGGTGTTGAGTACTTAGTTGGTAATATGTAATGTCATGTGTTGCATGTTGAGAGTGTTTTGTCTTGCTTGAAGGCTCTTGTTGGAATTGAGTGTTGTGTAAGGTTTTTCGTACCTAGATATCCAGTGAAAACTCTTTCGCCTGTGTGAAGCAGTTGAAAGGGGTCCTTTTCGCCTATGTGAAGCAGTGGTAGAGGATTGGTCGAGTGTTGTACCCTCTCGCCTGTGTGAAGCAGTGGGAAGGAGAAAGATGTTTCACCTTATTTCGGCTCGTTGCGAGTATAGTGTTCGATGTGCGATGCATTGACGTTTTTACTCATAATTCCTTGATGAATAAGGGAGACAGTCTGGTTGCAATAGAGGGACACGCCGAACCATTTAGTTCTAGGAAACTAGATGTTGTTGTAGGATAAAAGGTTGTGGAAAACAAAAACTTGATTATGATCACTATGTTTAAAGATTTTAGATGAAGGTGATTTTATGTTTGGTTTGGTATGATTGTTTGGGTTTTGCGGTTTGTGTGTTCAAACCAAGGATTGATTGGGATCATAATACTTAAGTGTTACTTGCATACGACGTTGAGTATTATTTGTCACGTGTTATTTACGAAATTCTTTTATATATCATTGTTTATGGTTAGCTTACCCTTATTTGTTTGTTTGTGTGTTTTTTGTATGTGCGATGATCATATAACGCGTGTGTTATATGGGAGCAAATAATATTGCATATAATTTGGACATGGAGTAGATTGACGGGAGGCTGGGGTGGATTTGGAGTTTTTTTTTAATTATTTAGTTGTTTTAAATCAAATACTAAAGACTATGTAATTTCCTTTTGTTCGCAATTGTTATTTCAATTTTTTTTACAAGCTAACATTTTGAACTACGTAATTTAAATTAAATTATAAGTGTTTTTTTATTAGTACATTTTCAATGATAATCATTTTTCGTCAAATGCGTTCATTTTCTAACTATCTGTGACATCCCAAAATTGGAGTATTACAATAGGTGGAATAGACGACGAATTTGATAAAAATGTTTGTGGTAGTATGAGTTCACTTTTGAGTGGTAAATTGATATCAATTGATAATGTTATTGACAAGTTGGAATCTTTGGTAGGCAGTGAGTTGACGATGTGGAAAATGTATGTCGTTTGTATATTTTTGTTTGTTTTGCTGTACTTTATTTTCCAAGGAATTCAAAAATCGTGTTTAACATTCCTTGTAGTATTTTAGACAATATAGATAGTTTGTCGAAATACAATTGCGCGAAAGCAGTTCATAGTTATTTTATTAAAAGCATTGGTCATGCATTTTTGGCACTAGGTCAACATGAGATATGCCTAAGCGGTTTAGTTGTAGTGTTACAAGTAAGCATTTGATTTACATATGTTGATGTGTTATTTAGTTTTATGTATAATCATTTAATGGACATTGTGTTTTGTTGTAGCTATGGGCGGTTGAACGACTCGGTTTATCCGGCCTAGATAAAGAGCTTGTTTTTCCAAGAATACTAAGTTGGTCAGATGTTAACTTGAAGTCAAGAAGCATTGAGATGCTTTTTCTAGACACCCAAGTAATGAACCTGAAATAGAAAAAATAAATGATATTTTGGTTAAGATTATGATTTATTTACATTAATTATTAATGTGTTGTGTGATCTAGATCATTTGGGATTGGAGTTTGAGAGTAGAGGATGTTAGCAATGAAATGATTCGTGCAGCATTGAATGTTAATGAGGATTATGAGTTCAAACATGCAGATGAAGATGAGACCTCAATTTCCAAGAAAGATTTGTTAGAAAGGTTGAAAAGACATGGAAAAAGCCTACGCAAGATGAAGAAGTGCATTTCATTCCTGCATGAAAAGATTATGTCCACATGTAATGCAGTAGAGGGAGATAATGGTCAAGAGGCTGACGTAGAATGCAGTTTGGATGAAGATGCAGAACGTGTTTATGAGCATAATGTACAACATTTTGAAAAAGGTGATTTATCAAGTGGTGTAACATTTAAAGAAGATGTGGCAAAAGGTATTGATTTGAATGTTGCAGCAGATGTTGGCTGCAGTAAAGACGTGTTTGCGCTTGTACATGTCATGTCATGCGTTTCATACTAGGCACCTTCTGCTGCAATGAAAGTAGACATAATGAAGTTGTACACAAGTGTTACTTATTTTGGTGTTCCATATAGGTATTAGACATTAATTTGATAGTTATTTATTAAAAAATAATATTACAATATATTTAGTAGTAAGTAATTTGTGTAATTTGTAAGTTTGTTTCTCAAATAAATGGTCAGATATTGGGAACATCTGAGTGTTATGATTTTGGTCCAGAGAAGAAGGTTGACAACTTGGTAAGACTTGTTTGGCTAAAAACATGTTTTATGTTTGTGTTGTTGTGACGTTTAAGTAACCATTGACTAAATGTGTAGATTGTTCTTTTTGTTGCAAGCACCATGATGTATTTTGAACGACAATTGTTTGGCCATGTTAAGAGGATTGCTTTCAATCCATTATATGCATTAAATTTTGTACATTAATTTCTTGCCAATGTCGACTAAGTTAATACTATACTGTGTTATTATTGTAGACCCATGTCTTTCACGACTCATGCAAGATTAAGGTTAACATACGTTAGTGGACATTGAATGATTATTAGAGCTACCATTGTCCAGGACTATTTGTGTTACAAGACACCTTGACCGCTAATTTTGTGAGATTCATTGACTTAGATTCTCTTAGTCATTCAAGATAGGACCGCAAAAGGATAGACAGCGTTGTTGTAAGTATTGAAGGTTAACCATGCATTTATTACAAAACAAATTTTCATGTGTATGTGACAATTCCTTTTGTTGAACTTCATGGGCACAAAATTTGGAAATGTTATTTGCGATATTGGTGAATTGTAAGGATGACTCAAAGCCAAAGTTTGAAGTGCAATACGAAATAACACCAATTCAACCAAACTTGTAAGTTGTTTAAGTAATTACTTTCATAAACATACCATTGAATCCATATTTATTGTGTAATCATTGGTTTTTAATGTTGTTCGTAGATATGATTGTGGTGTGATTGTTTTAAAGATGATGGACATTTGGGATGGTTCAAACAATTTGATGGGAATAGCATGCCTACTTATACCAATGTAAGTAACATACACTAACACAAAAAAGTCTTTTAACGTCCGATATTTTTGACCTTTGACGTCTGTCCAAACACCGACGTCGTACTGGGTGACGTTAAAATAACGTCGGAAAACAAAACAGACGTCACTTAACGTCGGAGCAATAGGGGTCCGACGTTATCCAATGTTGGGGCCAAAAGCAGCAGACGTAAATTTTCGCGCTAAATGGAACCAAAAAACATAGCAATTTGACTTCTGTTGGGCTTTGACAGACGTTAAATAACGTCGGCCACAGTAAGCTCAGACGTTAAATAACATCTGTCAAAGCACCACCAGACGTCAATCTGCTTTGTTTTTTTTTAATTTGGTTGTTTTTACAACATTCCCACACCTGAAAATCAGCAAATTCCCATAACAGTTTCATAATAATTTCAGCACAATTATGGAGTTACAGTTATATCTAATAA